>Ga0209272_10000654_pt1 | contig 26109 bp, 26 predicted proteins | sample tdDd002_FD_187125 | JGI IMG/M metagenome (GOLD analysis project Ga0209272, IMG submission 187125) | Marine sediment microbial communities from the Atlantic coast under amendment with organic carbon and nitrate - tdDd00.2 (SPAdes)... | ecosystem: Environmental > Aquatic > Marine > Coastal >... | reverse complement strand
TGATCGAGTGTGTTGCAAAAAGCGGTGTTATTCGTTTTGGTCAATGACCAAAGGCCAGCCCATATCCGTCTGGCGGACAGCTTCTTGCTGCAACTCCGCCTTGGTGAGCGGATTGGCATTGAGCCAAAGCGCGGGCAGGGCTAGGGTCAGCTTGCTGTCATCTATTGTCAGCGTGAACGGCGGCTGGTGGTTGTGGTCACGACGGTGGCACAGGATCACGGCCAGGCGCAGCAGGCGTAGAATGCGTGCTGCACTTTGGGCCGAGAGAGCATGCTGTTCCGGCAAGCTGGTCAGCTGTTCGCGGAAGCGACGAAGCAACTCGGCAATCAGGTGCTTTTGGGCACGGGTAAAGCCTGGTAGATCAATGTTATTGATTAGGTAGGCGGCGTGCTCACCACTTTTCTTGAACTCGATACTGGTGCCGATTTCATGCAAGGTAGCACTCGCATTGAGCAGGTATTTTGCCTGTGGCTCTAATTGCCACACCTGCTCACAGCTATTTAAGAGTGACATTGCAGTTTGAGTAACGGCATCGGCATGCTTGGTATCCAGCTGGAAGCGGGCCTGCAGGCTTATTAGGGTACGTTCACGTACATCGTGATGGCGCATTTGGCTCATCATCTCGTAAACCATACCCTCGCGGAGGGCACCGCCGGCCAGAGTCATCGATTGGATGTTCAGCGATTCGAAAATAGCAATCAGGATCGACAGGCCGCTCGGGAAAACCAAGGCTCTCTCCAGAGTCAGCCCTTCGATATCAAGATCTTCCAGGCGCTCATATTGCATTGCCTGTCGCTGCATGCGCTTGAGCTTTTGCAAGGTGATGATTTCATCCATCCCCTGGGCCAGCATAATTTCCTGTAGTGCCTGAACCGTACCACTGGCACCTACGCAGGTTTCCCAGCCAAGTTTGTGGTAGGGCTCGACAATTGGCTCAATCGCACTTTTTGCTGCATTGATTGCCGCGTCAAAGTTTTCTGCCGTCAGGTAACGATCTTTGAAGTAACGCTCCAGCCAGGTGACACAGCCGATCTTCAGGCTTGTCAGGGCGCTGGCATCAAAGCCTTCGCCGATAATCACTTCGGTACTGGCTCCGCCGATATCGACGACCAAGCGTTTGCCGCATCCGCCGGAGGTATGGGCTACCCCCTGGTAGATGATCCTGGCTTCTTCTTCACCGGGGATGATCTCGACGCGATGGCCAAGAATATCCTTGGCCTTAGAAAGAAAAGTATCTGCATTCACGGCTGTACGCAGCGCTGCGGTTCCGACAATACGGATTTTGTCGGTGGGGATATCCTGCAGCCTTTCTGCAAACAGGCTTAGGCAGTCCCACCCACGTTGCATGGCTTCTTCACTCAGCTCGTTCTGGCTGTTGAGGCCTGCGGCAAGGCGGACTTTGCGCTTAATTTTGGCCAGTGTCTGCACACTGCCGGCGACTTCCCGCACAATCCACATATGAAAGCTGTTCGAACCCAAATCAATCGCGGCGTACAGAGGTGATACTGTTCTTTCCATCGGCATATCTTACTGTTGTTTTTGGTGCTGCGGGCGGCGGCGGTTATTGCGCTGACGCGACTGGCCCTGACCCTGGCGTGATGAACTATTGCGACGGTTTCCGCCCTGGCGTGGTGAGCGAGGAACGCTTACCGGAGCGGGTAGATCGTCTAGCAGAGCTTCACCATCGTACTTGGATAGTGGAATAGGATGCTCAATATAGGTCTCGATGGCCGGAAGATTGATTGCATATTGTTCACAGGCAAAGCTGATAGAGTGACCACTCTCACCGGCACGGCCAGTACGGCCAATACGGTGGACATAGTCTTCTGCATCGTCAGGGAGATCGTAGTTGAATACGTGCGTCACCTGAGGAATATGAAGGCCTCGGGCGGCAACATCCGTTGCAACCAGAACATCAATTTCGCCCTGGGTAAACTGTTCCAGAATACGAACACGCTTCTTCTGCGGTACATCACCGGTTAGCAGGCCTACGCGGTGCTTGTCGGCCGCCAAATGGGCCCAGATACTTTCACAGCGGTGCTTGGTATTGGCAAAAATAATGGCGCGATCTGGCCATTCTTCTTCAATCAGGGTCTGCAGCAGACGCATCTTGTCCTGATTTGACGGGTAGAACAGTTCTTCCTGAATACGGTGGCCAGTTTTCTGCTCCGGTTCGACAACGACACTTTCAGGGTTATTCATATGCTCGAAAGCCAGCTCTTTTACCCGGTATGACAATGTCGCCGAGAACAGCATGTTCAGTCGAGCTTTAGGCATCGGCATGCGACGGAACAAAAAGCGGATATCTTTAATAAAACCCAGATCGAACATTCGATCGGCTTCGTCGAGTACAACAACCTGAATAGAAGCCAGATCGATAACACGTTGCTTATAGAAATCGATAATACGGCCGCAGGTGCCGATCAGGATATCAACACCAGCTTCCAGTGTTTTTTGTTGTTTCTCATACGCTTCACCGCCGTATGCCAGGCCAGCTTTAAGCCCAGTGCTTTCGAGCAGCGGTTTGGCATCGTTGTAAATCTGGATCGCCAATTCGCGTGTAGGTGCCATAATAATGGCACGAGGATGGTTGGTTTTGCGTTCCTCCGAAGCCGGATTGAGTAACAAATAGTTAAAAGTCGCTGTCAGGAAGGCCAGGGTTTTTCCCGTACCTGTTTGAGCCTGACCTGCAATGTCTCGGCCGGTGAGCACTACCGGCAATGCCTGCGCCTGGATAGGTGTACAATTATGGAAACCTTTTGTTTCCAATCCTTGTAAAACCCTAGGGTCTAAACCCAGGTCGGCAAATTTCTGCTCTGTGATGTGAGTCGTCTTCATTCGTATAGAATATCAGCTTAGGGTTGCAATACGAAACGGATTCCATTCAAATAGGGCAACGATTTGCTGGTTAAAATAAAATCAGCCAAGAAAATCAACCATTGGAGTGGAAGATGAGCGACAAGATTGTGCAGCTGACAGACGCAAGTTTTGATGACGACGTGATTAGCGCAGCGGGCCCTGTATTAGTCGATTTTTGGGCTGAATGGTGTGGCCCATGTAAAATGATTGCCCCAATTCTTGACGAAATCGCGGATGAATACGAAGGTAAGCTGACGATCGGCAAACTAAATATCGATCAGAATTCAGCAACGCCGCCTAAGTTCGGCATCCGTGGTATTCCAACACTGCTGCTGTTTAAAGACGGCGGTGTGGCAGCTACTAAAGTAGGCGCACTGTCTAAGAGCCAGCTTAAAGAGTTCCTGGACGCGAACCTATAAGCCACCTCTTATCCAAACCATACGCAATTTCTCAGTTGTGTATGGTTTGACTTCCGACTATGCTAGACGGATGGCGTGTTTAGTGCTAACTTATTGCACGTTAAATATACATTTGTTCATTCCTTGACCTGCCCCTTTGGTCAACTCTATCTCAACTAACGTAGAACCCCGATTTTGACTGACAAGAAACCCACCACTATGAATCTTACTGAACTGAAAAGCCAACCTATTCCAAAGTTGGTTGCGCTGAGCGAAAGCTTAGGGTTAGAAAACCTAGCGCGTTTGAGAAAACAAGACATCATCTTCTCGATTCTCAAACAGCACGCAAAAAGTGGTGAGGACATTTTTGGCGATGGTGTTCTAGAGATACTTCAAGATGGCTTCGGCTTCCTCCGCTCTGCAGACAGCTCTTACCTTGCCGGCCCCGACGACATCTACGTTTCTCCTAGCCAAATCCGCCGTTTCAATCTTCGCACTGGTGATACTATCGCCGGGAAGATCCGTCCTCCCAAAGATGGCGAACGTTATTTTGCCCTGCTGAAAGTTAACGAAGTCAACTATGACAAGCCGGACAATGCGCGTAACAAGATTCTGTTTGAAAACCTGACGCCACTGCACGCGAACGATCGCATGCGTATGGAACGTGGTAACGGTTCAACCGAAGATATTACGGCACGTGTACTTGATTTGGCATCGCCAATCGGTAAAGGCCAGCGTGGTCTTATCGTGGCTCCGCCGAAAGCCGGTAAAACGATGTTGCTGCAGAATATTGCCCAGAGCATTGCCTACAATCACCCTGAATGTGAGCTGATGGTATTGCTGATCGACGAACGTCCGGAAGAAGTAACCGAGATGCAGCGTTTGGTCAAAGGCGAAGTGATTGCATCAACGTTCGATGAGCCAGCTTCTCGTCACGTACAAGTTGCAGAGATGGTTATCGAGAAAGCGAAGCGTCTTGTTGAGCACAAGAAAGATGTGGTTATCCTGCTTGACTCTATCACCCGTCTGGCGCGTGCCTACAACACCGTGGTTCCTTCATCTGGCAAGGTACTGACTGGTGGTGTGGACGCCAATGCCCTGCACCGTCCGAAGCGTTTCTTCGGTGCAGCACGTAACGTTGAAGAGGGCGGTAGCCTGACAATCATTGCAACGGCACTGGTTGATACTGGTTCGAAGATGGACGAAGTTATCTACGAAGAGTTCAAGGGTACAGGTAACATGGAACTGCACCTGTCGCGTAAGATTGCCGAGAAGCGTGTATTCCCTGCAATTGACTTCAACCGTTCGGGTACCCGTCGTGAAGAGCTGCTGGCGAAAGCTGACGAGCTGCAGAAGATGTGGATCCTGCGTAAGATTGTTCACCCAATGAGTGAAACGGACAGTATGGAATTCTTGATCGACAAACTGTCGATGACCAAGACCAATGATGAGTTCTTTGACGCGATGCGCCGTCAGAAGTAATAATTTAGCTGCCTAACTCACAGTTTTCTGAAACGCCACCTTGTGTGGCGTTTTTTATTGGGCAGAGATCCTGCATAATCCTATCAAACAGTATTCGATTACATTTCATTGTAGATGCTGATCACTGTATTGAGGTACTGTAGGCGCAGGATTAGCAGCTGATTGTGCACCAGGAGGGTGAGCAAGCTGTAGCGCTCAATTGAAAGCGTTCTTCACCGTAAGGAGGTGACATGCGACAAGGATGGTGCATGATGTTGTTACTTCTGGCTGGCAGCTTAGAGTCTGCTATGGCCGCTGAAGTATCCGTGCAAGAAGTGAAGCTGGCTGCAAGTTCTCCCCAGGTGCAAAACCGGGTGGCGGCACTGACAACACTGTATGATCGAAGTGATTTTCGAGCGCTGGAGTTTAACCTTTCCCAGTTGGCTCTATTGCACCAGGAGGCCGTACGCGCCCAGTTGGTTCAGCATGCAGTCGATAGCGGCGAGCTGGATCAGGCCAAGGCCACCTGGCTCCAGGCGCAGGCCGAGAGAAAGCCTGCTTTTACCGTGGTTGAGCAGGGTGATGGCTATCTCGTTACCCAGTCTGCATTTCATTACGGTGCCCAGGCCCGTGGGCTGGTGATGCAGTGGCAGCAGATGTTGCTGGCACAGGATATGGTGCGTCAGGCCGAGGCCGGTGACTTAGTGTTGTCTACCTGGCTGACAGGCGATCTGCGCACTCAAAAGACCCGTCGAGATATTTTTCTTAAACACCTACCGCAGCTCTCAGAGCAGGCTGTCGCGAAACTGATACTGCAGTTTACCTCTGACACCAAATTGATGTGGTTGCCGGATAATGGTGTTATCGCTCGCTTGGCGGCAACATCCGGTGACGAGCAGATGTATCACCTGTTGTGGCGGCGTCGTACTGATCAATACAGCTTGGCTGAATTGAATCGCTTGGCAGCCCAGGCTCCGGTACCTAATGTTGTTGAGCAGTTAATAGCAGCCACAATTAACCCGTCTTTGAAACCCTTGGCTTACAAAGCTTTAATTACCCTCAAGCCTTTACCGCTGACTGCAAGAGAGTTTTTGAGAGAAAAGCTTGATGAAGTGGATGATGGCCAGATGGTGGCCTATGAGCTGGCACAGCACGGCTATGTCCAATGGCTGGAGCAGCTGGCCTCCGATAGCCGCAACCAGGTGGTCCGGAACAACTTTAAAGCAGCGATGGCTAAATTACCCTGATATTCCGGCTTGGCTGATTTTCCAGTGTGTTCAAGTTAACAACTCGTTATAATGTTGCCACTTTAATTGCAGATCCCGACAAGTAACATTACCTCGTCGGGATTTGGCGCGTTTAGGATAGTGGATAACAGCGAGCCTATGAAATTCAAGGATCTGCGAGACTTTATTGAGTATCTGGAACAAAAAGGCCAGCTAAAGCGAATTAAGCAGCCGGTTGATCCTGATCAGGAAATCACAGAAATTTGTGATCGTACGCTACGTGCCGGCGGACCGGCTTTGCTGTTTGAAAACCCGGTTGGCTATGATATGCCGATATTGGCAAATCTGTACGGTACCCCTGAACGGGTGGCGATGGGTATGGGCCGCCAGGATGTCAAAGAGCTGCGTGAAGTCGGCGAGTTATTGGCCTACCTGAAAGAGCCCGAGCCGCCGCGCGGATTTCGTGATGCTATCGATAAATTACCCGTGTTCAAGCAGGTTTTGAATATGCCGGCCAAGCGGCTGCGCAAAGCGCCTTGCCAGCGCGTTGTGTGGGAAGGTGACGAGGTCGATCTGGATAAAATTCCGGTAATGAGCTGTTGGCCGGATGATGTCGCGCCGCTGCTTACCTGGGGGCTGACCGTCACCAAGGGGCCGAATAAAAAACGTCAGAACCTGGGGATTTATCGCCAGCAAAAGCTGGGCAAGAATAAAATCATCATGCGCTGGCTTGCCCATCGTGGCGGGGCATTGGATTTGCGGGACTGGATGGAAGCCCATCCGGGTAAACCGTTTCCGGTTTCCGTGGCGTTCGGTGCCGATCCTGCCACTATTCTGGGAGCGGTGACGCCGGTTCCTGATACTTTGTCTGAATATGCTTTTGCCGGTTTGCTGCGTGGCAGCAAAACGGAAGTCGTGAAAAGCATCAGTAATGAGCTGGAAGTTCCGGCCAGTGCCGAAATTGTTCTCGAAGGATATATCGATCCCGAAGAGTTTGCCGACGAAGGTCCTTATGGCGACCACACCGGTTACTACAATGAGGTCGAGCGCCACCATGTATTCACTATTACGCATATTACGATGCGTAAAGATCCTATCTACCACAGCACCTACACTGGCCGTCCGCCCGATGAGCCTGCGGTACTGGGTGTTGCACTGAACGAAGTGTTTGTGCCTATTTTGCAGAAGCAGTTCCCGGAAATTGTTGATTTCTATCTGCCACCGGAAGGGTGTTCGTACCGGATGGCGGTCGTCACCATGAAGAAGCAGTATCCGGGCCATGCCAAGCGGGTGATGATGGGCGTGTGGTCATTCCTGCGCCAGTTTATGTATACCAAGTTTGTGATTGTCTGTGACGACGACGTCAACGCACGAGACTGGAACAGTGTCGTACATGCGATGACAACACGAATGGAGCCTTCGCGTGATACGGTGATGATCGACAATACCCCGATTGACTCGCTGGACTTTGCCTCGCCGGTGGTGGGCCTTGGTTCAAAGATGGGGCTGGACGCAACCGTTAAATGGGAAGCCGAAACCGCGAATACGCCGGTATCATCCCGTCCGTCAACGGAATCGATTGATAGTGACGCGCTTACCCGTACCGTCTTGCAACAGTTTCCGGAGGTGGTTGATTGTTACTTGCCGTCGGAAGCGGATGGCTGTGGGATGGCAATTGTGGCTATCAACAAAACGGCCGCAGGCCATGCTCAGCGTGTAATGAACGGTATCTGGTCGGTGCTGGACCAGCATGTGAATACTAAATTCATCATCGTCTGTGACGATGATGTCAATGCCCGTGACTGGAATGATGTGATCTGGGCTATCACCACCCGGATGGATCCAAGCCGGGATACCCTGTTGATCGACAATCCTCCAATTGACTCGACGGACCTTGTTTCTCCAGTTGTTGGTTCCGGCTCGAAAATGGGCCTGGATGCGACAAACAAATGGCCGGGTGAGTCAGAGCGTGAATGGGGCACCCCTATTAGCAAAGATCCGGATATTGTTGCCAGAGTCGACGCCATCTGGGATGCGCTGGGTATTTTTGATTAATTAAATGTAGCAGGGGGCCAGCCAATGTTAGCCACCCTGAGAGTAACCAACCATATGCACCAAGTACGCCTGTTGCCTCATAATATTACGTTTGCTGCCGATGAGCAGGAAACCGTATTGCAGGCCGCGCTCAACGCAGGTGTCGCTTTTCCTAACCGGTGTCAGGTCGGGGCATGCGCCATGTGTCTGTGTCGCAAGCTATCTGGCGAGATAAGTTACCAGCTTGAGCCTATGCTTACTGAGAAAGAGCAAGCCGAAGGTTGGATCTTTACCTGTCAGGCCACAGCCAAAAGTGACTTGGTATTAGAGTTAGACTAGAGGAAAACAATGTCTATTAAATGTGAAGTAAAGTCAGTTGAATCGCTCGCATGCAATACCTACCGTATTCTGCTTCAGCCAGAGCAACAATTAGAATTTAAAGCCGGTCAGTACCTGCTGGCAGTGATGGGCGAAAAAGACAAGCGTCCGTTTTCGATTGCCAGCAGCCCGTGTCGTGAAGGCGAATTGGAGCTGCATATCGGTGCCGCCGAACATAACCCGTATGCCATTGAAGTGGTTAATGCGATGAAATCGGCGCTTGAAAGCGGCCAGCCTTTTGAGATTGAAGCGCCTCATGGTGATGCCTGGGTACGCGAAGATAGCGACAAGCCGTTACTGATGATTGCGGGGGGGACAGGATTCTCTTACGTACGTAGTATTCTAGATAACTGCCTGAGCCGTGGTGTGAGCCAGCCGATTTTCGTTTACTGGGGCGGCCGAGATGCTTGCCAGCTGTATGCCCATGATGAGCTGCAGGCACTGGCAGAGCAGTACAGCAACCTGACCTATGTACCGGTAGTGGAAACCGCACCGGCAGACTGGCAGGGCAAGGTCGGCAATGTACTGGAAGCGGTAAACAACGATTTCATCAGCCTGTCGTCCTATGATATCTACCTGTGTGGTCGTTTTGAAATGGCCGGCGCGGCACGCGAGCAGTTTACTGCAGAGAAAGGTGCCGAACGCGATCGCATGTTCGCTGATGCCTTTGCGTTTATCTAGCGGCTAGACGAAAAAGACGAAAGGCGAGACATCAGTCTCGCCTTTTTTTATTTCTTGTTACTCGAATCTAGATTCTCAATTCTGGCGTTATGCTCTCGCCAGCTCAACTTTCCGCTTCACCCATGTCTCATTGAGCCACAGCGAGGCCATGATGATCGCTCCGCCAATGATCAGGCGCGGGTAGTCGACGTCGCGGTTCCAAATGACAATATTGACTATCAGCCCAGCCGGAACCAGTGCATTATTCATGATCGCCAAAGCCCCGGTGTTAACCATCGTCGCCCCCTTGTTCCAGATGAAATAACCCAGGCCGGAAGCAATCGTACCAAGGTAGATCAGGATGCCCCACTGGCTGTTGGTGCTTGGTAATTTGTCTAGGTTACCAAACAGCAGGAACATTGGCAGGGCAACGCAAATGGCTCCGAGGTAGAACAGACCAAACACCGTGTGTTGTGGTAATTCGGCGTTTTCCTGCTCCATGATCCGCTTGTAGCCGACCTGGCCGATGGCAAAACACAGATTGGCTCCCTGGACGATGAAAAAGCCAATGATGAAATTCTCGTTGATCCCCTCAAACTTGATAACGGCCGCACCCAATACGGCAATGGCGGCCGTTATCAGATACCAGGCAGAAAATTGTTTGTGCAGAAGATCGTAGATCAGCGTGACATAAATCGGCGTGAAAATCGTAAATAGCAGAACTTCCGGCACACTAAGGTAGAGGAATGACTGATAGTAAAAGCAGTACATCAGCCCGAGCTGGAAAGCGCCGACTACCATTAATTTGACGGCAAGTTTTGGATGGAGGTGCTGTTTACGCAAAAACGGCAGGAAAACCAACGCTGCGAGCGCCACTCGGGTCAGGACTGAAAACCAGGCATCTACCTGACCTGCCAGATAAACACCGATCAGGCTGAAGGAGAAGGCCCATAGCAGGGTAATAGCAGACAAATATCCCATATGAATAAATAATTAAGTTCCATTGAATAATAGGGATAGTGTAACTGATAGCGGCGGGATGAAATATCGTCAATTTGTGTGGGTATAGCATCGGAGTGCTCACGGCAGGTGAGCGCTCCCTTGATCGGATCGGCGGTGCCCTAAAAAGACTTATTTCAACGGGACCATAAGAAGGTCGACCGGGGTGTGGTTGATAAGCTGCTTGGCTGAAGAGAGGATTTTGCTCCAGAAGTCCTGGTGATGGCCGCATACCACCAGCTCAACATCGATATCATTGATGGCATGGCAGATTTCGTCGCTGAGATCGCCACTGCCTACCAAGGTGTGCGACACCGGATAATTGGCCTTGGCTGCCAGTGACTGCAGTTGTTTTTGTGCATCATCGGCCATGCGGTGCTGCGCCTCGGAAAGATTGATGTCGATTAGCCCGGTATAGAGCTCGGCATAGTTCACATCAATATGGATAAGGGATAATTTTGCATCGAGTGATTTGGCTAACTGGGCTGCCTTAGTTATCAGCGTGTAGCTATCATCAGAGAGATCTATTGCGACCAGAATGTGTTTATAAGCCATACATTGCACTCCTTATCATATGTTTTTAGCCATGCTAGCACTGAGTATAACGGAAAAATATCGGCCAGATCCCATCCTGATAGGCTTGGGAGTGCGGTGATAGTGATAAATGAATTTCTTTGAGTTGCATTCTCAATTATGCATTGTGACAATGGGTTATTGGCGATTTCATACCGATCGGTGAGATTGGTATACACTAGAATAGATAGGAGTAGTGCGATGTTAGCTCATGCAATGGTTGAAAAACTTAACGAGCAAATCAACTTGGAGTTCTTTTCCTCTAACCTTTACCTACAGATGAGTGCTTGGTGCGAGGACAAGGGATTTGAAGGAGCGGCTGAGTTTCTGCGTGCCCATGCTGTTGAAGAGATGGAACACATGCAGCGTCTATTCACTTACGTGAGTGAAACGGGTGCGATGCCAATCCTGGGTGTGATTGAAGCGCCTAAGCACGAGTTCTTGTCGCTGGGGGATGTCTTCCGCGAAACGTATGAGCACGAGCAGCTAATCACTGACAAAATTAACAAACTGGCTCATGTCGCGTTTACAACTCAGGACTACTCCACCTTTAACTTCTTACAGTGGTATGTTGCAGAGCAACACGAAGAAGAAAAATTGTTTAAAGGTATTTTGGATAAGATTGAGCTGGTTGGTGAGGATGGCAAAGCATTGTTCTTCATCGACAAAGATCTTGCCGCGATGGCAAAAGCTGAGTCTACATCGGTAATGGATACTCAGGCTGGCTAACAATGGCCTAGGGCGTGCCTGCACGCCCTTGAATCGCCCGGCCAGCATCTGAGTACAGTTGTTCGGGGGTTATTATGAACATCAGTGGTGATGCACTTTTATTCGCTCTCTTTTTGGTTGCAGTCGTCAATGTATCCCGCTATATCAGTACGCTACGTACTCTGCTGGCGGTGATGCGCGAGTGCGATCCTCTTCTCTATCAACAGGTTGACGGACGGGGCTTTTTCTCTTCCCAAGGCAATGTCACCAAGCAAATTCGCCTGTTTCACTATATTCGCAGCCAGCAATACCAGAATCACCATGATCCGGTGTTCATGGACAAGTGCGTCAAAGTCCGCAAGCTGTTTATTTTGGCAAGTACCTATCTGATGGTTTTCTTTATTGCAATCTTTGTCGTGGCCTATCTGGGGATGTAGCCCAGCGGAATACCTGTGGTGAAACGGCAAATAGGGATTGAATTTGGTATTCAGCTCCGGGGTAGGTAGAATAGCCTCGGTTTTGAGGGATGCAGGCCGCTTGGCTCTGGCATCCCTTTTTCATTGCTCTGCATAAATAGCAAAGTGGAATAACAGGTTAGCGAAAACGGTACTGAAATGGCAGACAAGTTTGATGTGGTGGTGATAGGTGCAGGCGCTGCAGGGTTGATGTGCGCGGCAGAGGCCGGCAAGCGCGGTCGTTCGGTGCTGGTGGTTGATCATGGCAAAAAGCCGGGACGAAAAATTCTGATCTCCGGTGGTGGCCGCTGTAACTTTACCAATTATGATGTTGCAGCCAATAATTATGTCTGCCGAAACCCCCACTTTGTTAAGTCTGCACTGTCCCAGTATACCCAGTGGGATTTTATTGCCATGGTCGCCAAGCATGAAATTGCCTATGAAGAGCGTGACCACGGCCAGCTATTTTGTGAAGATTCTGCCAAGGATATCGTAAGTATGCTGTTGGCAGAGTGTGATCAGCCGACGATTGAGCAGCGTTACCGTTGCGATGTTCATGATATCAGTAAGACCGAAACCGGTTTCACCCTCAAGCTAAACACCACGATAGTGGAATGCCAATCACTGGTTATTGCTACCGGCGGCCTGTCGATGCCGAAGCTGGGTGCAACTCCGTTTGGTTATCAGGTTGCCGAGCAGTTTGGCCTAAAGGTGGTACCGACGACTGCTGGATTGGTTCCTTTTACTTTGCACAAGGAAGAAAAGGAGGCCTACGCGGAACTGTCGGGGATTGCGATCCCGGCGGCTGTCGAGGCTGAAGACGGTACGAATTTCAAGGAAAACCTGTTGTTTACCCATCGTGGTTTGTCCGGTCCGGTGATCCTGCAAATTTCTTCATACTGGACGCCGGGTCAGAAGGTGACGGTTGATTTGTTGCCGGATTTGGATCTTGTCGAAACGCTTGTAGCCATGCGCGAAAACCATCCGAACCAGAGCCTGAAGAACTCATTGTCGCGCTTGTTGCCAAAGCGTCTAATTGAAGTGTTGATTGACCGTGGTGATATCCAGGACAAGCCGCTGAAACAGTTCAACCCGAAAGATATCGCGGCGATAGCCGGCTACTTCCACCAGTGGCAAATTGGCCCGAACGGCACCGAAGGCTACCGTACTGCCGAAGTGACGCTGGGCGGGGTCGATACCAACGAGCTGTCATCGAAGACGATGGCCGCCAAGCAGGTTCCAGGGCTGTATTTTGTCGGCGAAGTCATGGATGTCAGCGGCTGGCTCGGTGGTTATAACTTCCAGTGGGCCTGGAGCTCGGGTTTTGTTGCCGGGCAGCATGCCTGATTAAAAAACACGGAAATAAATAACGGGAGCATAGCTCCCGTTTTTTGTTTCTGTATCGCTCGCCGCCTCTGCTACGGCAATGATTTACTGTCGCCAATGGGCGATAGGGCCTGCCATAAAATCTGAAATGCCCCCTCCTGATATTCGGGCTGGCCAGCTAAGTCCGGGCGCTCGGCAAACAGATTGGCAGTTGCCAGAAAATGGCTGTGGCAGAAATTGAGCACCAGCTCGAGTGGCAGCGGTGCAAGCCGGTGCTGTTGCTGTGCCTGTTTGAACTGCTCAATCAAGAAGGCCATTGATGCTGCCATTAACTCTTGATGCTGGCTGAACCCAAATGTCGGATCGTGGGCGACTTGCTGCATGAACTGCAGTTTATCGGGGTTTTGCTGCGCCCACTGCAGGGCTTGCTGCCAGAAATGGCGTATTTGATGCTGAATATCCTCGTGCTCTTGCTGAAGCTGCATGGCCAGACCTAGCTCGGTTTTGACTTCGCTATACAGGGTAATGATTAAGATCTGTTTGCTGGCAAAATGGTGAAACAGGGTGCCGGTTGCGACATTCGCCAGCTGGGCAATACTGGCCGTCGAGGTAGCCTGAATGCCGTGCCGGACAAATAAGCTCAGGGCGGCGTCGAGAATGTTCTGTTTTTTGGTCTTTGGCATATTGGTTTCTAGACTCGGTGCTTACGCGCTTGCTGTTTGCAATTATATCAAGGATAGTCCCGGCGCTCCTGTGTGGGTTGCCGGGAAGGTGGCATTAGCGCAAGAAGAAGGCCAGCATTAGCTTTTGTATCCAGCCGCCATAGGGTGGGGTTGCCAGCTTGGTCGTGGTGAATTTACCACGGCTCAGTACTGTCTTGGCCTTGGAGAACGTCTGGAATCCCTCCTTGCCATGATAGTGCCCCATTCCCGAAGGACCGATCCCACCGAATGGCGCATCATCGGCACCGACATGCAGTACGGCGTCATTGATACACATCCCGCCGGCGTGGGTAGTCGTTATTACCTGTTGTTGCAGTTCGGGATCTAGGCTCATCAGATACAGTGCCAGCGGACGCGGACGCTGGCGGATGTAGTCCAGAGCCTGATCGACTTGCTGGTAGGGGATCACCGGGAGCAAGGGACCGAAGATTTCTTCCTGCATCAGGGCCATGTCATCTGTCGTGTTGAGGATTAAATGGGTGATCATCCGGTGTTGCAGATCATCACGGGCTTGGGGGTGGCAGGGGATCACCTTGGCTCCCAGTTCCTTGGCCTCATTCAGCCACTGGTTCAGACGATCATATTGTCGAGCATTCACCACCGAGCTGAAATCATTGCTGGCAATGCCCTGCGGGTACATTTTGCAAAACTGCTTCTGGTATTCGGCGACAAACTCATCCACTTTTTCCTCGGGTACCAGCACATAGTCTGGTGCAACGCAGATCTGCCCGGCATTCAGGCTTTTGCCATAGATCATCCGTTCAACGGCCATATTCAGCGGTATATCAGGGGCGATCAGAGCCGGCGTCTTGCCGCCCAGCTCCAGGGTGACAGGAGTCAGGTTGTCGGCTGCGGCACGCATGACGTGGCGTCCGACAGTGGTCGACCCGGTAAACAGCAGGTGGTCAAACGGCAGGGCGGTAAAGGCGGCGGCTGTATCAGCCTCACCTTCGAAGACGGCGACTTCATCGTGGCTGTAAATTTCGGAAAGCAGGCTACGTAATACCTTGTTGGTGGCGGGGGTGAACTCGCTCAGCTTGATCATCGCCCGGTTTCCGGCTGCCAGTGCGGTGATCAGCGGGCCAATGCTCAGCATCACCGGAAAATTCCAGGGTACCACTATTCCAACCACTCCCAGCGGTTGGTAAATGACTTCGACTTTGGCGGGTGCCAGCATTAGGCCGGCATGACGCCGGGATGGCTTCATCCATTTTTTTAGGTGTTTTATTGTGTAGTTAATGTTCATGACACACGGCAGGATATCGGCCATCAGGGTGTCGTGGGTGCTGCGTTGGCCATAGTCCTGGCTGAGGGCTTCGCAAAGCGGGACTTTAGCGTTGAGAAGGGCGTTTTTCAGTGCCTTTAGCGTATCGAGACGCTGCTGAAGAGAGGGCATTGGCTCGGCTGTGAACCTGTCTCGTTGAGACTGTAAGGTTTTTTCCATTACGGCATTATCAATATGATGCGTGCTTACCTCTTCGATTGCTGTCATTGCCTCTCTCCCTCAAGTTTTTCGGACGATAATAAATTTTCGCATTAAAACCGACTAGTCAGTCGGTTTTAGTATAGCCGATAAATCTGAACGGGGAGTGACTGGGCATTTTGACTGTACGGCTTGGACCAAGAACTTGGTTTAGAGTTGTCTGGCATGGCCGCTTTTGTCAGCATGAAAAGTATCAATAAATGCTTGGAAGTAGAGGCTTAGCTGAGCGGCTTGTGCTGACTCGCCCAATATATCCAGCAAGGCGATGCCTGCTTCGCAGGTACAGAGGTTGCCTGTCTGCTGGTTGCGACGAAGCTGGTAGGCGGACATCGAGGCTGGCGCGAGACTCAGGCGTGGCAACTGTGCCAACCACGGGCTTTTCCGCACCATTTTTCTGGCTTCCTGCCAGGTGGCATCAAGCAGGATGAACAGGGGGATCTTGCCTTCGGCCTGCTGGTACGTAGCAGCAGGGTGCTGATCATCACAGGGAAAAAGCAACCATGGCTGGTTATTGGCTGCGCGGAGTTCCTCCAGCAGTGCTGAAGGCGGGTTGACACGGTCCCAGGTATAACGCTGGCAATTGGGCAGCGTACGCAGCATGAGCTCGCCGGTATTGGTGTCCTTGTTGAGCTCTTTCGGGTGGGTTAGCAGAATAAATCGGGCCTGGCAGCTCAATTGAGGTTCGGCATCACAGATACAGTTGTACAGAAAGCCGCAGCGGGGACAGGACATAATGAAGGCTCGTGGTTGTTTTCGGCTGGCTGGGAGTGTGACATATCCCAGCCAGCGAGAGCAACTCACGAGAGCAATCCAGAGCTTGCCTGTGTCGCTATTGTTTTTTCAGGCTCAGGCCGTCGCCACCGAGATTAAAGGTCTGACCGTTTACCGTCTCTTCCTTGACCGTGATTTGGTTGTCTTCGAGGGTAAAGACCCGTTCGCTGATCAGGCGTCGTCCCTGATGTTTGGTCATGACCACCTGCACGGTATTGTCGCTGCCTTGCTGCCAGAATCCCGTTTCGTTCAGGCTGGGTTCGCCGGAAGGGTAGTCGTAGCGGGTGGTGGCCGAATGATCCGGGTTGAGTATGACGGTCGTTGTCAGTACCGGGTTGTTGTTTATGTATGAGATCCCCTGATAGCGGCCTGACCAGCTCAGGGTGATATCGGTGGCCCCCAGTGTTGCGCAGCCTTGGTAGCTGCTGCCTTGCCAGTTTAGTTTTGCCTGCCAGCCGAACAGGGAGTCGCTCATGGTGTCGTTGCACTGGCCCTTGGTCAGGTGCAGCGAGAAATCCTGACCCTGATAATGCTGTTTGCCAGCGATGATACTCTTGCTGGTGATTGCTTGCTGTTGGCTCTGCAGGCCGGGACGGAGCAGGCTGGCTTTGTCGCCATCCAGTTCAATGACCCAGCCAGGCTCGTGGCCAAAAGCCCGGGTGGAATGGGGGAGTTGCTGACAACCGCCGAGCATCTCGGCCGAGATCAAATTAATCTGTTTGACGTTAAAGCGGCCGTCATAGGCGGCAGCAAATCCGTCTTCGGGAGCCGGTTCAAGGTAACCGATGAACTCACCATACATAGGCTCGTAGCCCGGACGGGTGATTTGGGCTAGCGCCTTGCGGTCGGCTATTGGGGTATTGAGCCAGTATTGCTGGGTGCTGCCGCAGGGCTGAATACTGTTGGACTCATGGCCAAGGATCACGTTACCTCTCAGCATAAATGCCTGAACTTTGCCATGCTCGGTGCTCACAGCCGATGCACCGTCGTCGGGAGTGGGCTCGATAGGGGCAGAGGCTGGCGAGATCGACGATGTGGAGCAGCCAGCCAGAAATGCCAGTAGTGCTGCTGTAGGTAAAGCCCGTCTCAAGTGTGTCATTCGATTCCCTCGGTATGTTAGGCTGATTAGCCGTAAAGTCATTATAACGGCGCTACTGCTATGATGTGCCAGTGTTATAGCGCAGCTCGATAACAATAACGAGAACGATTATGGCCAATTGGTTATTCAAAACTGAGCCAGATACATTTTCGATAGACACCCTGAAACAACAAAAAGTTTCCTGTTGGGAAGGCGTTCGTAATTATCAGGCCCGCAATATGATGCGAGACGAGATAAAAATCGGCGATCAGATCTTTATCTATCACTCTTCTTGCAAGGATGTCGGAGTAGTCGGTATTGCGACGGTGGTGAAAGAGGCGTACCCGGATCATTTTCAGTTTGATCCGCAAGGGCCGTATTTCGACCCGAAGTCCGACCCTGACAGTCCACGCTGGGTGATGGTCGATATTGAGTACCAGCGCCACCTGCGCCTGGTGTCGCTCAAGCGGATGAAGGCGAATCCGGCGTTGTCAGAGATGCCGCTGGTGAAGCGCGGCAACCGTCTGAGCATTATGCCGGTCACCGATTTACAATGGCAGGAAACCCTGCAGATGACCGGTCAATTTTAGCCGTGCTGGGTAAAATAACAGGATTAGAGTAGGTTATCCGCCAGGTAGTGGGCGACAGCCTCATCACAGCATGAACCAATTATGTCGTTGTTGGGTAATGCTTTTTTGACTTTATCGTGAGCCGTGTCCATGATTAGTCCTTTACCGGCCATATTCAGCATTTCGACATCGTTCATGCCGTCACCAAAGGCTAGGCAGTCTTTCAGTTCGTAGCCCTTCTCTTTCGCTACGGCTTCAAGGGCGTGCCCTTTCGATACGTTCGCATCCATCACCTCCAGACACCATGGGGTCGAAAAGGCAATATTTGCTTGTTCGCCGAAGGTGTCATTGAAGCGCTTTTCCCATTCCACCAGTTTGTCGTGATCGTGGTCGTCGCGGATGAAAAATACCTTGGCGATGCCTTTTAGTGGCGGATTGTCGACATCAAATAGTTGATAGTTAAACGTTTCATGAAAATCCTTTAGAGATTCGTCTTCGGCACTCAATAGCCAGTCATCGTTGCGGTAGATATGAATTTTCAGTTCGGGATCCTGCTTTGCCATCGCAATAAGGCCACCGACGACCTCTGGCTGTACATCTTGCTGGAAAACGACGTCGCCCTTGCAGTTATGAACTCGGGCACCATTGGAGGTGATCATGTAAGCCGGGATCCCTAGTTGTTCGCGCATGCCTGCGACATCGATATGGTGACGGCCCGTTGCAAAAATGAAATCTTTGTCCTGCTGGTGAAGCTGGTTGAGGACTTCTTTGGTGTAAGGCGCGATTTTGTGGTCGGGGGTGAGCAGGGTTCCGTCTAAATCTGAAGCAACTATCTTATACATGGAAATTCTCGGCAGTAGGAACAATGGCCCCACTAACCCTAAAGGATAGGGGGGTGATAAGATTGATTTTAAACCAGATCGCCACTGAGAAAAGAGGTTAATTTACCTTTCAACCTTTTCCGCCTTCCAAAAATGATTGATTGTTGCAGCAAGTACGGGATGGCGGTATTTGTCGACCTCGAACAAGAGTTCATGGCGCGCACCTTCAATCACTGTTAGCTGGCAGGAACGGCTTGCTTGCTGCATCGCCTGGCAAAATAGGTTCTGTGCCCGGTTATCGACAATAGTATCATCACTTCCCTGTAGCAGGAGGATAGGTGTCGTGATATTAGGAGCCAGCTCGATGCATTGTTTGGCTGCCGCGATCCCTTGCCATACCCAGCGCGCACTAGGGCCGCCGATTTTTAGCTCTGGCTTGTGCTCGTACAGGTCGCGAAACCATTGATAGCGGATCTGGCTTTGGCTCAGGGGGTTGTCAATGAACGGTTTGGGATAGTAGGGAATCTGTCCGGGAGCATAGTCGGGCTGGCGTTGCAGCTGCTCGACGACACGGGCCAGCGGAGAGGCAATCGGCTTCATCCAGTTGTTGATATTGATCCCGTGCATCGGGGCACTGAGCACCGCGCTGTCTATCAACGAAGGGTATTTGGCCATGAACAGGCTGCCGATGGTACCTCCCATCGAGTGGGCCAGCATAAAATGTTGCTGATATCCTTTGGGCGCAATCACCGTATCAAAGAAGGTTTTGAGATCACTGACATAGTCGTCGAACTTTTCGATGTGGCCCAGCTCGCTGTCTTCGGCTATTCGGTCCGATACTCCCTGGCCACGGTGATCCAGGGCAAAAATATCGTAGCCCTGCTGAACTAAATCATAAAACAGTTCCTGGTACTTCCAGTAACTTTCGATCCGGCCGTTAACCACGATGATTGCTTTGTCATGGTTAAATCCGGTTAGGCTGACCCAGCCGACATTGAGCTGATCGACCCCCTGAAACATCCCCTCCAAACGGTGCTGCCATAATTCGGCGACAGGGCCTGCCATGGTATCGCAGAACTGAGATTCCTGGGAAAAGTGAAAGTAGTGCGGTGGTTGGGCTGTCATGGTATTTCTCAGCGTTATGAAAGTGATTTAAGGCGCTTGTGTGCGGTCAGTCGCAAAGGCTGATGGCAAAAACTATGTTCAGTATAACGTAAAGTGGTCGCTTTCTATAAGCGGGCGTGAGTTGCTTTAGGGATTGAACTACTGTTAACTTGTATCCGCCTTATACGTACAAGCAGATTAATGTACCTGTTGAACAGGCGATTAATTTGAGCTCGATAGTGGTTTTACTGGATAGGAAGAGTTGGAGCGAGTGTCGAAGTATGGCTGGCCTGGCATTCCATCTGTTGTTGGTGGGAGTTGGCCTTTTTTCCTCAATTCCTAAATCCGGCAGAGCCGCAGTTACTGCAACTGATGGTGCTGGGGATCACGACTTTGGCTATTGATACAATTGTGATGTTGTTTTATGTCACCTTGGCATCAAAGCTAACCATGTATATTCGTTCTGCCAAGGTGATGGGCGGGTTAAACCGTATGTTTGGTTCAATGTTTATTGGCTGCGGTGCGTTGCTCGTGACTGCAAGGACTTGACTAGTCAGCCTACTGATCTTGGGCTGTTATATTTAGGTTAGATATTTTTATTATATTTCAAACCATTAAGGAACCACGCAGGCATCATGTATTCTTATGTCGCTCGCCAGCCTATTTTTAACCGTCAGCAACGGACCGTCGGGTACGAGCTGTTGTTTCGTGACGGGGAAAGCAATGCCTTTCCCGTGATTGAGGCGAATAAAGCGACTTGCAGGTTATTGGTAGAAAATTACATGGCGGTTGGCGATAATCTGGCAACTGCCGGTCAGCGCACCTTTATCAATTTTCCCTATGAAAGCTTGATTCGCTTACTTCCGATGTTGTTGCCGAAAAGAAAGGTGATCATTGAAGTACTCGAAACCTGTGCTCCGGATGAAGAGCTGTTTGTCGCCATAAAATATCTCTATCGCCAAGGTTACGTGATTGCGCTGGATGATTTCGAGATGGAGCCGCAGTGGAAGCGTTTTTTGCCTTATGTGCACATCATCAAGCTGGACTTGATGAAAGTCGGAATCGAGCAGGCATGTGAATATGTGAACCAGAACCGTTCACTAAAGCTAAAGTTTCTGGCTGAAAAAGTGGAAACCCATCAAGATTTTATCGCAGCCTATGAGGCCGGTTTCCAATTTTTCCAAGGTTACTACTTTAGTAAACCGGAGATGCTTAAAAATCGCCAGGTTGAACCAGAAAAACTGACAACAATCCGCTTGTTGCAGGAAGTCTGTCGTGATCAGGTGGACTTCGACCGGGTTGAGAAGATCATTGTCAGCGATGTGTCGCTATCCTATCTGTTGTTGCGGTATGTCAATGCTGCCACCCATCGCACGATTGAACCGATCAGTTCATTTAAGCAGGCGTTGGTCTATCTTGGCGAAGATAAAATAAAGATATTCGTCAGTGCTGTAGCAACGGCACATGCGGCTATCGACAAGCCCAGAGAACTCTATTCCCTGTCGCTGCAACGGGCCTGCATGTGTGAGATGCTGGCTGCCAGCAGTCGCTTGTCTATCGGGAAGGAGAAGGCATTTCTAACCGGGATGTTTTCCCTGCTTGATGCACTGCTGGATAATTCGTTGGAACAGTTGCTAACCTTGCTGCCGCTCGAGTCTGATGTACGCGATGCCTTGCTTAACCATCACGGTGAACTGGGCCAGATACTTGCCCTGCTTGATGCCTACGATCAGGCTGACTGGGAGAAGATCGCCATCTATTGCCAAACGTTGGGGATCAAGGAAGAAATGGTAGCGAAAAGCTACCATCATGCGCTGAAATGGTCTTCCCTGTATCTTGATTCCTCATCGAGTCCCGGCCCCGCACCGGCCTGATTATTGCCTAAAGATGAATCTTTTTTGAAAAGGCGGTGGCATAGCTTATTTGTCACCGCCTGCGTTTTTTGGCCTCGCCAGTCTCGGGGGTGGGGTGTATTGGCTGAGCACCTTCACGGCGGCGGTCAATGCCGGATTCAGGCTTTTGTTCGATGGGTAACATAGCCCCAGCCGACGGAACATCCGTGGCCCGTCCAAGGGAACAGTGACCAGCTGATTTGCAGTTTCCAGTACCCCAGTCGGTAGAAAAGATATTCCCAACCCCGCCTGTACCAGATGCATCACCTGGGTTTTGTGCTCGGCCTTGGCAACCAGGTTAACGGCAAGGCCGTCGCAGGCCAGCAGACCGATAGTCTGCTGGTGGGCTTCGCAGGGCGGGCATTCGATGAAGTCATGCTGGTGGAGTTGCTCCGGAGGCACTTTTTCCAGTGCCGCCAGCGGGTGGTCAGGCTGCATGCACAAGACATAATCCTCATCCCACAGCGGCAGGAAGATTTCATCCTCGGCCTTGAACATATCCAGCGTCAGACGAGCATCGGCAGGTGCATCATGATCGACCAGCTCTAATAACAGGTTCGGGATCTGCTGCTTGAGCTGGGCGAATACCTTGGCAAGCTGTGACTGGCTCAAATCCGGGAAGTTGGCCAGTTTTAGCGGCAGGCACTCGGTTCGCTGCTGAAACAGCTGAGGCAGGCGATTGATCTCGCCCAGCAGCCGGATGGCATGCGGGTAGAGGTAATGGGCCTCATCGGTCAGATCAACCCCCTTCTTATGACGAACAAACAGCGGAGTGCTGAGCTCGGCCTCCAGTTGCTTGACGGCATTGGAGATGGAAGGCTGCGAGACAAAACAGCGTTCGGCCGCAAGAGTAATGTTTCTCTCTTCGTAGACCGCAACAAAAAAGCGCAGCAGACGTAAATCCATAAGGGGAAACTCGTTTGGGATCAGGCCATCATAATAGCCTATCCATAGCTAATTCTTATGATAAGCAGAAAAAAAGGATATTTTTCCTCGTTCTGCCAGCCCGATATAGTAGCGCCATCAACTTAGTGCCGGCCGTTGATGATCTCTCTTATATCTACTAGCAAAGGGTTTCATTATGTCTAAGTCTCTTATCGTGATCACTGGTGCAAGTTCAGGCATCGGCGAAGCAACAGCGCGCAAACTGTCCGCAGAAGGACATCCGCTATTATTGTTGGCCCGTCGTGTCGATCGCCTGGAAGCATTGCAGTTGCCGAATACACTGTGCCGCCAGGTGGACGTGACAGATGCCGATGCATTTTCCGCAGCTATCAAGGACGCTGAAGCGCAATTCGGTCCGGTAGATTGCCTGATCAACAATGCCGGCGTGATGTTGCTTGGTCTGGCTCATGAGCAAGATCCGGCTGAGTGGAAAACCATGTTTGACGTCAACGTGATGGGGCTGCTTAACGGTATCCATGTGGTACTGGCGGATATGAAAGCTCGCCAGCACGGCACTGTGATTAACATCAGCTCGGTAGCCGGTCGCAAGACCTTCCCGAGCCATGCAGCCTACTGCGGTACCAAGTTTGCGGTACATGCGATTACCGAAAACATCCGCGAAGAGGTCGCCGATGATAATGTTCGCTTTATTACGATTGCCCCGGGTGCGGTAGAAACAGAGCTGCTGAGCCATACGACCAGTGACGATATCAAAGCTGGCTACGAAGAGTGGAAAGATGGCATGGGCGGGGCGATTGTCCCGGACGATATTGCCAATGCCATCCGTTTTGCTTATCAGCAGCCGCAGAACCTGTGTATTCGCGAGATTGTCCTGGCTGCAACCCGCCAGCAGCCATAATGTCAACATTCTGTTAGTAATAGACTAAAGCCAGAGTAAGCTCAGGTACTTACTCTGGCTTGCTGCTATATTAAAAACTGGATTGCTGAGCTGTTGCTAATGGGAGACAAACGGGTGAGGCAAAAGGTTGTCTTTTTTGATTTACTTCGCTGTATGGCGGCTATTGCCGTTGTTGTGATCCATGTTCTTGGCCCTTATCGCGAGCAGCTTGGAGTGATTTCTGATAGTGCCTGGCTCACAGCCACTAGTTTTAATAGCTTTAGCCGGTGGGCCGTGCCGGTCTTTATTATGATCACCGGCGCACTGATGCTGACCGATAACCGTGAGTTTGATTTAAACTATTATGTAAGGCGGCGCCTTGGCAAGGTGTTAGTTCCCTTTCTGGTTTGGTCTGTTTTTTATGCCGTACTATCAGGCCTGACGGCATCTGGATTCAATAGTACGACTGTGCTTGAGACGCTGGTAGCGCTGCCCGAGCATGAAACCTATTATCACCTCGGTTTCTTTTACTATTTCATTCCGCTGTATTTTGTGGTGCCTTTCTTTCGCTATTATGTTCAGCATACCGACCGCACAGGGGCGATAGCGCTTACTATTGCCTGGCTGGTACTGACAACAATGTTCCTGTTTAGAATCGATGGATTATGGAGTCATAAGCTGATTTTATATAGCGGGTACTTACTTCTAGGCTATTGCTTATTTCAGTATCGATGGCCGGCACTGAAATGGCTTGTTGTGCTGGGAGGGGCTGGATTGCTGCTGACTGATTATATGGTTGTCAGTAACAGCTTTTCTGCCGGGGAATATACCGTTGGGCGCTGGATGTCCTACAAAACTGTCAATACGGCGTTGATCGCTGCCATGATTTTTGCTCTGTGCCAGCAGTATAGTGGACGTCTGAGTCAGATCTGGCTGGTGCGGATTGCTTTTATGAGCCGCTACAGCCTCGGTATTTATCTGCTGCACCCAATATTTCTATGGCCGGTACGAGAGTATGATCTGTATTTTGCCCATCCGCTTATTATGATCCCGTTCTGGACCCTGATTTGTACCGGGTTGGCGCTGACTGCCAGCTGGCTATTGGCGAAGGGGACGAAAACAGCATGGCTGGTTCCTTAGGTGACCAGCCATTTTGTTGGTCGGATGGCTAGTCTCGCTCTAGGGCGAAGTGAATAAATGATAACCCTTTATAGGTCATGGTGCCGCGATCGCCTGGATTGAGTGCATGGTAATAATGTATGCCGACCATGAATTCGCGTTTGGGACCACCCTTGGCGGGTTGAACATAAATCCAGTATTCTTCGTTATCTTCACCTGGCTGAGCACCAATGATAGCCACGCTTTGTTTATCCAGAACTTCGACATCAATTTTTTGCTCGGGGGCATTTTCTCCCTGCACATGGCGTCGATAAAAGCGGATAAAATAAAAAATGGAGATAACAAACAAGATGGCAGCGGCCAGCACAATCCATAGTGGCATCAATGTACTCCTTGATCAGTCGGGCAACACCGTGGGCATTATTATTATTGATTGTCGTGCCGAGCTGTACATCCAAAATAGTAAACCGTGACCGCTACAGGCTTTTGCCGATCGGGCAATAACCGAATATACCCAGAGGCAATATTACTGCAGAAGCCCCTGTTAGGTGAAAAGGGTTGTAAATCATTGTCAGCAGGCTTTGCATGTACATCAAGTCACGATAAGGTAAGTAGGTAGAGAGCAGAAAGGAGATCGGCGTATGGCCAATATTGAGTTAGTCGTGACGCGTTCAAGGCGGATTGAGCACTTACTTCGCCAACACTATCATGCCGAAGGAAAAGGCTTACATCAGCTTATTACTAGCTGTGAAGAGCGGCTACCCCACGAGATCATTCCCAAGCTTCGTTTCGTTGCGTCGGTACGGAATAAAACTGTTCATGAAGAGGGTTACAAGCTGGATGACAAGCCGGGCTTTCTGGCTGCCTGTCGAGATTGCGAAGATGAGCTGACACCTCGTAGTGGGCGCTTTGTCTGGACTGTCGCCGCATTTGTCGTATTGGGTTTTACCGCTTTGGCCATCTGGTTTTATTCTGAGCATTGGCACCGTATTAATTTAACGCCTTAGAGATCAGTGAGTTCCAAATTTATAACACTGCTTTCAACCTTCTCTAGTGTTTGTCCGGATATAGGGACTTAACCTTCAAGCTATAATCTGTTAAGACGAAAAAAGGTGCCGAAAGGCACCTTTTTTTTGAATTTTTTATATTGCTTAGTAGATAACAGGCAGCGTCATTAAACCGACAACCACTGCGATCATCATAAGCCCTTGTTTTTGAGATGTTGTGAACATAGGTAAGATCCTTGTGTTGCTGCTGATTATGTCTTGGTAATTAGAATAGCACTGTTTTTGGTCTTTAGGCAAGTCTGAATGCTGAAAAGTCAGTAAAGGTTAAGTTATGTTGGCTTTATATGGGTATTTTACGCTAAAGAAATTGTGTTTTTTGGTCAGGTTAAATAGTGTTCTTATTATTACTTCTAGTTATCATGTCGTGTAACTCGTTGTTTTTTATGGTTTAAATTGTGTGATCTGGCTCTTTTTTTATCTTTGCTTATACTTTTGTGGGTTTTACTGATCATATCTTGCTGTGTGGTTCGTGTGGCTGTTTTTGTTTGGTTGGCTCTTTTGAGGAGGGAGCGGTGAGAAGAGGGTTGAGATCTGTGTTAGATAATTATGCTATTTTTTTGGTTGGTTAAAGTGTTTGTGTTTGGTTTTGGGTCAAATAAACTGTCGCTTCTTTCAATGCGGGG
>Ga0209272_10000653_pt1 | contig 26146 bp, 23 predicted proteins | sample tdDd002_FD_187125 | JGI IMG/M metagenome (GOLD analysis project Ga0209272, IMG submission 187125) | Marine sediment microbial communities from the Atlantic coast under amendment with organic carbon and nitrate - tdDd00.2 (SPAdes)... | ecosystem: Environmental > Aquatic > Marine > Coastal >... | reverse complement strand
CTTGCATGTGTTAGGCCTGCCGCCAGCGTTCAATCTGAGCCATGATCAAACTCTTCAATTTAAGATTTTGTTCGGCTCAATGAATACTGAACATTACATAAAGTAATGTTTGAATTGACTGTGCTGAGTCTTGCGACTCGTTGGTCACTTCGTTTCATTGAAACCTAATTTGATACCGAAGTATCTAATTGGATTATCATCAACGAGTGCCCACACAGATTGATAGGTCTATATTTTTAAAGAGCTTATCTTCTTTTGTGATTTGCATCACTTCGGAAGAGGCGGCCATTGTAGCGAGTTAAGTTTTAGTGTCAACCACTTTTTTCAAACTTTTTTCAAACGTTTCCGCTTGGCTACTTAACCGTGCCAACCTTGCTTGAACCCTTGTGAGCTCTTGCCCTGTCGACGAGGAGGCATTATAGAGATCGCGCTCACATTGGCAAGCGTTATTTTGAAAAAATTGCAAAAATAACGCTTAACAGGCCAACTTTCATCCAAAGCCTTATTTATCCAACTTTACCCCTAGAAAGCAAACATAATACCCACAGACTTATCCACATTTGATATTTAGAGATACAAAAAGGGCCGCTTTCGCGGCCCTTCTCTTTCTATATATAAGCAGACGGATTAAATTCCTGAACCATCTTGCTCTCTATCATCTTCATGAAGACCACATTCACGCTTCAAACCAAAGAAACGCGTTTCTTCTTCTGCCATTCCCGGTTCCCACTTCTTCGTGGTATGGGTATCCCCCACCGAAAGATAGCCTTCATCCCACAATGGGTGATATGAAAGTCCGTTCTCTTCTAAGTAGTAGTGAACATCTTTATTACTCCAGTCGATCACCGGTAAGAACTTGAACACACCATTTTGCACTGAGAGGATTGGTAAGTTGGTACGCGATTTAGATTGTTCACGGCGCAATCCAGAAAACCACGTTCCCGCTTCTAGTTCATCTAAAGCACGGCGCATCGGCTCCACTTTATTAATCTTATTGTACTTCTCTATGCCATCGATACCCTGCTCCCACAATTTGCCGTAGCGTGCTTCTTGCCAGTGCGCGCTTTCCGCAGAGCGGTACACTTTTAAATTTAGTGTTAGCTGTTCACTTAATTGATCAATGAAGCGGTACGTCTCTGGAAACAAATAACCTGTGTCCGTCAATATAACCGGGATATCTGGTTTCTGCTGAGTAACAAGATGTAGCATGACCGCAGCTTGAATGCCAAAGCTCGATGATACTACGAACTCACCTTCTAAGTTTTCGAGTGCCCAAGCAACTCTTTGCTTGGCAGTTAGCTGTTCTAACTCCGCATTAATTTCTGCAAGACGGAGGATTTGCTCCGTCTTAGTTAATGAGAGCAGTTCTGCTAACTTCGGTTTGGAAGCGACAGAATCAAGCATGTAAGTCCCTCTTAGATACTTTGACTTCTTGGATGATGCCAGCTCGGATTGTGAAATCACCAAATCCTTCGTCAGCTTCGCGCTCTTTAGCCCAACGGCCAACTAGCTGATCAATTTCTTCAAGTATCTGTTTGTCTGTGATGTTCTCTTTATACATCTTCGGTATACGCGTTCCCGCTCGGTTACCACCCAAGTGAAGGTTGTAACGACCAGGCGCTTTACCCACTAAACCGATTTCGGCCAACATCGCGCGGCCACAACCATTTGGACAACCAGTAACTCGAAGGATAATGTTTTCTTCTTTAGGTAAACCGTGTTTCTCAAGGATGCCTTCTACATCAGTAACAAACTGAGGTAAGAAGCGTTCTGCCTCTGCCATTGCCAGTGGACAGGTTGGGAATGCTACACACGCCATTGAACTTTTACGCTGTTCACTGACACTGTCGTCAATCAAACCATGCTCACGAGCAATCTTCTCTATCTTAGCTTTCTGGCTTTTCGCCACACCAGCAACAATTAAGTTCTGGTTTGCCGTCATGCGGAAATCACCTTTATGGATCTTAGCAATTTCAGCAACACCAGTTTTTAGTGGCTTGCCCGGAAAGTCCAATAGACGACCGTTTTCAATAAACAGTGCTAGATGGTGTTTACCATCGATACCTTCAACCCAACCAATGCGATCACCACGATCTGTGAACTCGTATGGGCGGCTATCGCTAAACTTCACACCTGCACGCTTTTCTACTTCTGCTTTAAATACATCTATACCAACACGGTCCAGTGTGTATTTGGTTTTAGCGTTCTTACGATTTGAACGGTTACCCCAGTCACGCTGAGTTGTTACTACTGCGGCTGCAACATCAAGTGTCTTTTCTAATGGAACAAAACCAAAGTCATCTGCACGGCGAGCATAAGTAGAGGTATCACCGTGAGTCATTGCTAAACCACCACCGACTAGGACATTAAAGCCCACCAGCTTACCCTTCTCACCAATCGCTACAAAGTTCAGATCGTTAGCATGTACATCAACATCGTTCTGCGGCGGAATCACAACCGTTGTTTTGAACTTACGAGGTAAATAGGTCTTACCTAGAATTGGCTCGTCATCGTCGGTTGTTTCTACCTTTTCACCATCTAACCAAATTTCTGCATACGCTTTAGTCTTAGGTAATAGATGCTCACTGATCTTTTTCGCCCATTCGTAAGCTTCTTGGTGCAGCTCAGATTCAACAGGGTTAGTGGTACATAAAACATTTCGGTTAACGTCACCCGCTGTCGCGATGGAGTCGATACCAATGCTATTCAATGTTTGATGCATCAACTTGATGTTTGGCTTTAGAACACCGTGGAACTGGAACGTTTGACGAGTTGTCAGACGAATACTGCCATATAGAGATTGTTCTGTTGCAAACTTATCAATCGCTAACCACTGCTTTGGTGTGATGATCCCCCCTGGCATACGAGCTCGAAGCATTACGTTGTGTAAAGGCTCTAGCTTTTGCTTAGCACGCTCGTTTCGAATATCACGGTCATCTTGTTGATACATACCGTGGAAACGAATTAGCTGAAAGTTATCTGCAGTAAAGCCACCAGTAATTCTGTCTTGAAGATCTTGCTCAATCGTTCCGCGAAGGAAATTACTTTGTGTTTTTAGACGTTCGTTATCGGAAAGCTTTCCTAACTCTTGGTCTAACACCACCTGCTTATTATTGTCAGTAGAAAAAGTCATTAGTACACATCCCTTTGGTAACGTTTCGCTTTACGCAACTCATTAATAAATTCTTCAGCATCATCACGCGACATCTTGCCTTGTTGTTCCGCGACAATAACTAGTGCTTCATGGACATCTTTAGCCATACGAGTCGCATCACCACATACATAGATGTATGCCCCTTCTTGGACCCATTGCCACACTTGCTCTGCATTTTCTAAGATGCGATGCTGTACATAGACTTTTTCAGATTGGTCACGACTAAACGCGACATCTAAACGGTTGAGCACACCTGACTTCAGGTACTTTTGCCATTCCACTTGATATAGGAAATCTTGAGTGAAGGTACGGTCACCAAAGAATAACCAGTTCTTACCTTCAGCATCACGATTGTCACGCTCTTGAATAAAGCTACGGAAAGGAGCAATACCGGTTCCTGGGCCAATCATGATTAATGGCGTATTGTCATCTTGTGGCAGTTTGAAGTTATTGTTGTTTTCAACAAACACTTTTACTTCACCGCCCTCTTCTAAACGTTGAGATAAGAAGCTCGACGCACCACCAAAGCGCTTTTCATCACCTTTGTCATATTCAACCAAGCCAACGGTTAGATGAACTTCTTCATCGACTTCTGTTTGGCTTGATGCAATCGAATATAAACGCGGCGTTAAACGACGAAGTAGACCAACTAATTGCTCAGCGGAAAGTTTGGTTTTCTTCTCTGCAAGTACATCAACAACTTGAGTGTTACCTGCGTATTCGCGAAGCTTATCTTTGTCTTCCACCAGCTTCTCAAGCTTTTTACTCGCCGATAACTCAGCAAACTTAGTCACAAGCTGCGGGTTGGCGGCAGTAATTTCATATTTGCTGACAAGCGCACTGTGGATTGAAAGGCTCTCACCATCAACTTCAACACTCTCGACACCAGAAAGGCCGACTTTATTCAGGATGGTATTAGCCAATTCAGAGCTGTTTTCAAACCACACGCCCAAAGCGTCACCTGGTTGATACGTTAATCCTGACTCATCTAAGTCAATTTCAACGTGGCGAACATCTTTACCTGAATCACGACCGGTGATTTTCTGGCTAGTCAGCAAAGTAGCCGTATATGGATTCTGCTTATTATATGGAGAGTGGCCTGGTGCAGCTTGCCCTACTGGTAGTTGAACCACTTCAGCTTCAGCACCTGAAGAAAGTGCTTCTTTTACTTTATCTAGTGCTTTAGCGCGCCACTCAGAAGCAGGTGCTTCATAGTCAACATCGCAATCAATGCGATCAATAAACGGCGTTGCCCCTAATTTAGATAAGAAGGCATCAAAGTCTTTACCCGTTTGGCAGAAAAATTCATAGCTTGAATCCCCCAAACCAATCACGGCGTATTGTAAGTTTGGTAATTTAGGCGCTTTCTTTGACTGCAAGAACTCATGTAGCTCGATTGCGTTGTCTGGTGCTTCACCTTCACCATTAGTTGAAGCGACAAAAATGACATGTGTTTCTTTGGCGAGGTTTTTGCCCTTGTAATCGCTGGCATCAAACAGCTCAACGGCAATACCTTGAGCTTTTGCTTCTTGCTCTAATGCTTCAGCAACACCTTTCGCATTCCCCGTTTGAGAAGCGAAGATAATTGATAGTTTACCTGCTGGCTTTGCTGCCACAGCTGCCGCAGCCTGATTGATCGGCGCAGATGCCGCCGCTGGTTGAGCTTGTGCTAACCCCCAAAAATAACCACTTACCCATGCAAGCTGCTGAGAAGACAGATCGGTGACGGTCTGCTGTAATGAGCTAAGCTGCTGATCATTCAACGGCGCTGCGATTGACGGTAATTCTTGTGGTGTGTTTCCTTGAGAGGACACATTCTTGTTTAAAGACATGGTCTCGACATCCCTATTCATTGCGTGATGATAGATTAACCACTCTCTTTAATAACAAGAAAGAATAGAAGTGAATGTTTTATAACTTTTTGAATTAAAGAACGGAGAAAGTTTAGTCAATGGCGACTATTTCGCTTCGACACGAACCTGCTTAAACCCCACTGCCATTGCTGATTTTGAAGCGAGGTCGAGGTCAACATAGTGGCACTCTTCTCCGTGAGAGTCTGTCAGGAGCACAAACCCACCTCGGGCATGACGAAATTCCACTATCCAACTCCCCTCTTGGGCGGAAGGTTCAATAATGGCTTCAATGAGTTGCTGCTCTCGATAAAGGTTTCGAAGTTCAGTAATCGTCATGAGATTCCTTTCTCTGGGGCTAAATACACTATTCCTTACTAAGCATGGTCAATCAGAAAAAAAATGCTAAATGAAATGAGCAGATATAATGAATGGATATAAAAAAACGCCGCTTTAGAAAGCGGCGTTTTAAGCAATTGAGTATCGCAATTAAAATGCGAATTCAGCGCCAAGGAAGAACCCATTAGCGAAAATAAATGGCTTGCCTAGTTTTGAGCTTTCATCAGCAGTGAAGATATCTTTAGACTCTAAGTCGATCACACGGTAGCCACCACGAATCGCTAACGTGTTAGAACCTAGTGGCAGACGGTACTGCATTCCTGCCATGAGGTCAGTGCTCTTGATACCACTGCTGTCACCGAAGTTCATTTCACCAATAATGTCGAAGTTAGTATTCGGTACCGTCAGCTCCGCATAGCCATACCAAGCCCAAATCGTCTCATCAAAAGTACGTTGCTCACCAGTCACAGCTTCAACATATTTAGTATTGCCTAAGTCACTAACCGTAATACCCGCATCAAAGTGCATCAAGTCATGCTCAAGGATTCGGTAGTAAAGCGTCACATCTAACTTATCAAATGCCATGTAATCGGCATCAACCGAACCATAACGGATACGGGCATCTGGCACATACTTAACATCATGTTCAATCGCCGCATATACAGTAGGCGTGGTAGTACTATCACGTTTCGCTTCGTTGACTTCAGTGCTCGGCCACCACATCTCTGCGCCTAACTTAGTCGTTAGTGATGATTCAGCGAAGGCTGATGTAGAAATAACAGCAGCTAATGCAGCGACGGTTTTCAAACCCATGAGGTGAACTCTCCAAATATTTGCGTCAAGCAGCGTGACCAGACAAGCTGTTGATGGCTAGATAAATATGACATTGCTCAAATTCTATCATATTCAATCGTCTAGCCAGCAAAATTTATCTTACTAGATGCAATTATCTCGGTTGAGCGACATGGTTTTTGAAAAACCAGATACCCAGCGCAATAACAATAAGCCATGGGATCAGTTTAATCACAGCGCCAATCATCCCGAGCAGCAACATCACAACCAATGAAAAAGCCACACCTGCAAATACCGTTACCATAGTTACGCCAGTAACCAATAGTGTCGCCACAAATACCAAAATAAAGATCAGTTCAAACATATGATTCTCCTTAGTTGTCACTCGATCTACTTTCAGGATGTATGCCAACTCCAGTAATAACTATAACCACCTGAATTATAAGCAATAAAAAAAGAGCGACAATAAATAGCGCTCTTTTTTATCATTCAAGTTGGTAAATTTAACCAGACTTAGTGGTATTTTTTACACATCCAACTCTTTTGGTATTTTAGCCAATGCCGCTTCAACAACCTCGATACCCGAGCCTGGTTTATGAGCATTTTCACTAATGTAACGACGCCATTGACGTGCACCCGGCATGTTTTGGAACAAACCAAGCATATGGCGAGTGATATGACCCAAGTAAGCCCCGTTCGACAGCTGTTGCTCAATGTATGGGTACATTTCTTCCACCACTTGAGTACGCTTTTTAATTGGCTTATCTATACCAAAGATTTGCTGATCGACCTCAGCAAGAATATATGGGTTCTGATACGCTTCACGACCAACCATGACTCCATCAAGATGCTGCAAGTGTTCTTTGGTCTCTTGTAACGTTTTCACGCCACCATTCACAGCAATCACTAAATGAGAAAAGTCTTTCTTTAGCTGATAAGCACGAGGGTAGTCTAGTGGTGGAATTTCACGGTTTTCTTTCGGGCTAAGACCTGACAGCCAAGCTTTACGAGCATGGATAGTGAACTGCTCACAACCGCCTTTCTCAGAAACGATAGAAACAAAGTCGGTCAGAAACTCATACGAATCCTGATCATCAATACCGATACGCGTTTTGACTGTTACTGGTACATCAACCACATCACGCATTGCTGCAACACAATCAGCCACCAGCTGAGGCTCTCCCATGAGGCATGCACCGAAGCGACCGTTTTGTACACGGTCAGATGGGCAACCTACGTTAAGGTTAATCTCATCGTAACCACGCTCTGCCGCCAGTTTGGCACAAGTCGCCAAATCTTGAGGGTTTGAACCACCTAGCTGTAGCGCTACTGGATGCTCTTCTTGGTTGTACGCAAGGAAGTCACCTTTACCATGAATGATCGCACCTGTAGTGACCATCTCTGTATAAAGCAGAGTTTCGTTAGTCAGTAGACGATGGAAGTAACGGCAATGACGATCCGTCCAGTCCAACATAGGGGCGATTGAAAAGCGGTTAGCCGCGAATTTACTAGTATTATCAGGTTTCATAAAGTGAGTCTCGCTGTACAGTGAGCATCGTGGTCAAAACAGAATCCGCGATTATACACACAGATAAGAAAACATTCAGGAAAAAGACGCTAAGCCCATGCAATCGAACAGTAACCGGTTCATGCCCCTACAAATCACCTCAATTAACCTCCTTATTCTACAATCAAAACAGCAGTTATAGCTTTTGACCACCAGCAACCCCAAAGCTATTCAAACCAGAAAATACAAAATAAGCCATTGATTTTTAACACATTAAATAAGATAGCATCTACAAGCGGTTTGCTTAGACACTATTTGGCCTACTGGTAACCCAAAGCTCCTAGACCTGAACTTAGTGCAGATTAAGGGTTATGGCGATTCTTCTACGCGTTTCACGTTCTACATGACTTATTGATAACTAACGGAATTATTAAGTGCTCATTTTATAAAAAATAACTATCCTAAGAGAACACGACGTTAGTGATGCAGTAAAGGAACTACCGCAATGCTCAAGGAACAAAATGACAAGCCAGTCGTATTGGTTGTTGATGATATCCCCGACAACATTCACACCCTATCTGGCGTTTTATCTGACGACTACCGAATTAAAGCAGCAACCAATGGCGCTAAAGCGATTCAGATAGCAAACAGCCAGCCCCAACCTCACCTTATTCTGCTCGATATCATGATGCCTGAAATGGATGGTTATGAGGTTTGCTCGCAGCTGAAATCAAATCCAATGACTGCCGATATCCCGATCATTTTTGTCACTGCTAAAGCGGAAGTAGTGGATGAGCAAAAAGGCTTTGAAATGGGCGCGGTTGACTACATCACCAAACCGATCAGTCCGCCTATCGTTCAGGCACGAGTAAAGACCCATATCGCGTTATATGACCAAAATCTTTCCCTTGCTCATCAGGTTCGTGAACGTACGGCACAATTAGAAAGTAGCCGCCTTGAGGTCATTCAACGCTTAGGCCGCGCAGCAGAGTACAAAGATAACGAAACCGGTATGCATGTCATCCGCATGAGCCACTACTCAAAAATTCTGGCTCAGCAGCTTGATGTCAGTGAACGTTGGATTGAACTGGTCTTCCAAGCTTCTCCGATGCATGACATTGGTAAAATTGGCATTCCTGATGCAGTGTTACGCAAGCCCGGTAAACTAGACAAGGATGAGTGGGAAGTGATGCAAACTCATGTCCAAATCGGTGCAGACATCATTGATAATGGCGACTCATTGCTACTACAAATGGCACAAGAGATTGCGCTTTACCACCACGAGAAATGGGATGGCAGTGGCTATCCACATGGCCTAAAGGGCGAAGAAATCCCACTCAGCGCTCGTATTGTTGCGATTGCTGATGTCTTTGACGCACTCACCAGTGAGCGTCCCTATAAGAAAGCTTGGCCAACCGAAAAAGCCATTGCGCTACTCGAAGAAGAAGCTGGTTCGCACTTTGACCCGAACTTAGTGCCTATATTTATTAATCAGCTAGACCAACTACTAGAAATAAAAGAGTCATTTAAAGACGAACTTTAATTTTCCCCTTTTGAGGCAAGAATGGACTCCGTAACCAACTACTCTTTCGATTCAAAACGTATCCTAATTGGTTTTATCCTCGCTTCATTGCTACTGCTTGGTGCAGGAACGATGGGATGGATGAGCTTAAATAATCGTTTTGAGACCATTGACCATTACGCGGACAATGCTCAGTTACTCTCAACGCTAGATAGCATCAAAGTTACCGAACAAAGCTATATTCGTCTTGCCGAGCCTCAACTGGTTGAAAAAATGGCAAGCGATGTAAGCCGAGCACAATTACTTGCGAAAACTACGGTCGATAATGGTGCCCCAGCTTCAACGCCAAGCGCAATCACTCAATACCAGCAGCAGTTTGAACAGTATGTCGACCTTAGTCAGCAAACACTGCAAGCTAGACAGTCTTTAGCACAAGTGGGAGAAAAGACCGAAAGCTTAGTTCAACAACTGCAAATCGATCATGAGGATTATATTGAGTCTGGCATCACTGATATCGATCAGCTACGCAGCAAAGTCGATCGTGAGTCCGATAATGCCATTCAAGCCCATTGGCTGGTAAGCCTGATTGCAAACTCGCAATCGAAACAGAAAGCCTACATGGTGACCGATAAACAAGAGACGTTAAATGCGGCGCAGTTTGAGTTAAACAAAGCAGGGAAACTACTTTCTCAACTAGAACAACAACTCGATGATGAGCAATCACAAAAGCTACTGGCACTGATAAATAATTCGAAAAACCGCTATAGCTCAGCACTGGTACAGCTACGCAGTTGGAGTAACCTGTCTAAGCCATTGCAAGCTAATATCTCTGCGCAAATCGAACGTTCAAGCAATGAGTTACTTAGAGTCACAACTGAGCTCAGAACGCACTTACAACAAAAATTAAAGGTTAGCCAACAAGCAGTCTCAGGCCTGCAAGCCACCATCAGCGATAAATTATCGATCAGTTCAAACCTATTACTGCTGCATACTGACATCAACAATGCTCAACAAAGCGATAAAGACTACGCTATCGCCCAAGAGCCAGAGCGCCAAACTGCATTAAAGCAAGAGGTACAAAACAACCTTTCAGCTGCGATTACCTTACTTGAAGCGCTTTATGAACAAGTTGTCACTCAAGACGAGCAGATGCAAATCGATATCTTGCGCCAAACAACGCAAGACTACCTGAACTTGTTTAATCACTTGACTGTTCTGCGCAGCGAAAAGTCTCAACTTGAATTAGCACTCACTCAAAGTCATCAAGCGATTATCGACAGCATTCTGCCTAGTTTTGAAAGCCAACTGGCCGCAGTGGAGGATTCCGGCAATATCACCACCAATCTAGCAGTAGGCGGAGGGATTTTCTTATTTACCTTATTACTGCTCGGATTGCTGGCCAATAAGTCTCATACTGCCCTAGAACGATTTGCAGAGAAACTGGCAATTGCCCGTGATGAGGCTAACTCAGCCAACACCGCTAAGTCGGACTTTTTGGCCAATATGAGCCACGAAATCCGTACCCCGATGAACGCTATTATCGGTATGAGTTACTTAGCGCTAAAAACAGATTTAACCAAAGCGCAGCGCAATTATATCCATAAGGTAAAATTGTCCGCTGACTCTCTACTGGGTCTGATTAACGACATTCTCGATTTCTCTAAGATTGAGGCTGGTAAGCTCGATATTGAAAACGTCGACTTTCACCTTGAGAACGTACTCGACAACATCACTAACCTTGTTGGCCTGAGAGCATCTGAACGTGGGTTGGAGCTACTGATCCATATTGAGCGTGACGTCCCGACAACCTTAGTCGGTGACCCATTGCGTCTTGGACAGGTGCTGATTAATCTTGCCAACAACGCGGTCAAGTTTACCGAAAAAGGTGAGATCAAAATTTCAGTCCGTGTAGCTGAAAGAGATGGTGATGACGTCGAACTGGAGTTCAGTGTCGAAGACAGCGGCATTGGTATGACCCCTGAGCAAACGGACAAACTGTTTAGCAAGTTTACTCAAGCCGATAGCTCAACAACCCGAAAGTATGGTGGTACCGGTCTTGGGTTGGCCATCAGTAAAGAGCTCAGCCAATTAATGGGCGGCGACATAAGAGTCGAGAGCGAATTTGGCAAAGGCTCACGCTTCTCCTTCTCTATTGCCACTAAAGTCAGCCATGCATTAAGGCAAGATAACATCAGCATGCCCGTTGAGCTGGGTAAATTAAAAGTGCTTATCGTCGATGATAACGCCAGTGCTAGAGTCATCGTCGAAGACATTTTGCACTCGCTACAGTTTGACGCGCAGAGTGTCAGCAATGTCGATGATGCCCTGCTCGCATTAGAAACCGCTAACCAACAACAGAGCCCGTACGACTTGCTGATTTCTGACTGGCAGATGCCCGGTAAAGATGGCATTGATTTAATCGAATCGGTTTATCAGCAGTTCCCAGATAGCCACCAGCCTAAAGTCCTTATGCTCACTGCATATGGGCGAGAAGACCTCAATGACGCATTTATTCAGCGGGGATTAACCACGCCGAATATTCTTGATAAACCCGTCACTGCTTCTCATCTGTTTGATGCGGTTATTGCTCTCTATGGAGTGGCTAATAGCCGAATCAACCGAAGTGAAGCGCAAGAACAACACCAGTTAGCGAATGTACAACAGCTTGCTGGCGCGCACTTACTGTTGGTAGAAGACAATGAGATAAACCAAGAGCTGGCGGTTGAGCTACTCGAAGGACAACAAATTAAAGTGACTGTGGCTGAAAATGGTCAAGAGGCCGTCGACTTCTACAAGCAGCATGACTTTGATGGCATTTTGATGGATTGCCAGATGCCGATTATGGATGGCTACGAAGCGACGCAATTTATCAGGCAGACTCTCGACGATCAGATGATGCCAATTATCGCTATGACGGCTAATGTCATGGAGCGCGATAAGCTCAAAGCACAAAACGCGGGGATGAACGATATAATTGCTAAGCCGATTGATGTCGGCACCATGTTTAGTACGCTCGCCAAATGGGTCACGCCTAAAACACCTCTGGCTGCTGTTACCCAAGCTAACCAACCCCAAGAAACGCTGCCTGCGATAGAGGGCATAGATACCAAAGCGGGGCTGGCTCGTACGAGTGGCAATGCCAACCTATATAAAAAGTTACTGATGCGCTTCGCTGACACCTATATCGATAGCTCAGCAGTAAACAGTGCACTGAGCAATGATGATTTAGCCGCACGAAAGCGCAACATACACTCTTTAAAAGGTGTGGCTGGCAATATTGGCGCAGACAGTATCCATCAGTTAAGTGCGCAGCTAGAACAAGACCTCAACAATGAAACTCTTCGACAAGAACTACTTAGCACGCTTGATCAATTAGTCAGTCGAATTGAAGCGGCACTATTAGCCGGGCAAATCGCACTGCAAGCTCAGGGCACAAAAACGCACAACTATGAGCCTGACACCTATCAAGAGCTCTTTAATGCGATTGAGCAAAGTGACACATTGGCCGTCACTATTATTAACGAGCTAGAGTCTGGGGCACAAATCGGCTTGTCTGCAAGCGAGCTTTCTTCGCTTAGCCAAGCATTGGAAGAGTTTGATTTTGATAAAGGATTAGAGATCTTAGCCACAAGCCAAAGGTGAGTTATTAGCATTTTACGCTAAGTAGGTATCGTTTTTTTTGTAGATAAGGTAACTTATACGCCTTAAGTTACCTTCAGTTCTATTCATTTCCAGAATGAGTAACTTACTGACACAGCTATTAGATATTACCAAATGAGGAACGATAAACCTCGATAAATGGTATATTATTAAAAATGTCCATTGGTAATGGTGATAAGTTTGGACCTGCAGTTAGTAAAACAAATAGAAGAGATATGCACAGCCCGTGGCGTAAGGCTCACGACTCAACGAAAACGTGTGTTTGAGCTGATTTGTGCAAGCCCGAAAGCATCCAGTGCTTATGAGCTATTAGAAGAATTGAAGCTGAGTGAACCTCAAGCAAAACCTCCGACGGTTTATCGTGCATTGGACTTTTTGCTCGAACAAGGATTCATCCATCGCGTTGAGTCGACCAATAGCTACATCCAATGCTGTTCTTGCAATGCTCATAAACATTATTCGCATCTATTGATATGCGATAAATGCAGTAACGTTATTGAACTACAAGATAATAGTTTGGTAGCCTTGTTGGCAAATAATGCAGAAAAGCATGGCTTTACCATCATTAATCACGTGATTGAATCACACGGTATTTGTCAGTCATGTTCCTCTGACAAAGCGAACTAAAGATATAGAAGAAGATTATGCGCGCTGAATTTGTAAACCCGTTTTTAGCATCATTGATGAATGTTTTAAAAACGATGGCTTCACTGGAATTGAAGCCACAGAAACCTCGTGTAAAGAAAGATGAAATTGCACGTGGGGATGTATCAGGTTTAATAGGGATGGTTGGCACGCAAAGCCGTGGCTCGATGTCTATTACCTTTGATGAAAGCCTTGCTCTAGAAATCATGCAAAACATGCTAGGCGAGCGCCCTAACGGTTTAAATGATGAAGTGACCGATATGGTTGGTGAGATCACCAACATGGTGACTGGCGGTGCGAAACGTATCCTTGCGGAAAGTGGTTTTGATTTTGATATGGCAACGCCTGTTGTTGTATCGGGTAAAGGCCATACCATTCGCCACAAATGTGAAGGCTCGATCATCATCATGCCTTTCTCATCTCAGTGGGGTAATGCATTCATCGAGATTTGTTTCGAATAATCGAATGCTTTGATGTTGAATCAGATAAAAAACGCTTCCTTAGGAAGCGTTTTTTGTTTTTAGCTGATGATACCGCGCTCTTGTAGCGCAGCAAGGCAGTCATCGACCAATGCCTCAATGCTTTTTTCACCCGCCAGTAAGTCTATCTCAGGGTTCAGCGGCACTTGGTACTCAGAATCGATGCCGGTGAAGTTAGTGATCTCTCCTGCTCGGGCTTTCTTGTACAGTCCTTTCGGATCTCGCTGCTCACACACATCAAGCGACGTATTAACAAACACCTCAAGAAACTCGCCTTGTGGGAGCATTTCTCTTACCAATTGTCGTTCTGCACGGTGTGGTGAGATAAACGCCGACAAAACAATCAGGCCTGCATCGGCCATTAACTTAGCCAACTCACCAATACGGCGAATGTTCTCACGGCGATCTTGCTCAGAAAAACCAAGATCACTACATAACCCATGACGAACGTTATCACCGTCTAATAGATAGGTATGGTAGCCAGACTTCGCTAAACGAGTTTCCAGTGCGCCAGCAACCGTTGATTTGCCAGCACCCGATAATCCAGTAAACCAAAGCACAACTGGCTTCTGTTTTTTAAGCTGAGAACGAAACGCTTTGTCGATAGCATGTTGATGCCACACTACGTTTTCGTCTTTAACGGGAGTCTCCGTCGTCATAATTTCGTCCTTTTAAAACGGGAAGAAGACCGGGATAAGTGTTAACACCAGTACAGAGTAAACAATTGAAATAGGTATCCCGATTCGAACATAGTCCGTTAATTTATAATTACCTACGCTATAGACCAGTAAGTTGGTCTGATAGCCGTAGGGAGAGATAAAGCTTGCGCTCGCACCAAACAGTACTGCCATGATAAAAGGCATCGGGTCGACACCATAACCTACCGCCATACTGTAGCCGATCGGAAAGGCCAAGGCTGCTGCGGCATTGTTGGTGACAAGCTCAGTCAAGATAAGCGTTAACAAGTACGTCGCAACCAGCGCGCCAAATACTCCCCAGCCGTTAAAGCCCTCAATAAACATCTGGCCCAAACTGACGGATAAGCCTGTCGATAACATAAGCTGAGCAATAGAAAGTGCAGAACCTACAATAACGACAATATCGATAGGGAAGCGGCGACGTAATTCACCAAGTTGAATCACACCACTAAACAGAGCTGCCAATAAATAGACCGATAGGCCTTTAATTAGTGGCACCATATCCAGCAACGCCAATGCAATCACACTCGCAAAGCCCACCAGCACCAGCGAGGATTTATTAGCATCTAAACGGGCGCTAGAATCTAAATCATTCACTTGGACAAATTCTTTTCGGTGCGCTTGTCGCTCCTGCTCAAAACGCTTGCCAGGTACTAGCACCAAGGTATCACCCGCATTCAAAGTGATGTTACCTAATCCACCTTGTAAGCGTTCGTGACCACGACGAATCGCAACGACAACCGCATCGAAACGATCGCGAAAGTGACTCGATTTTAAGGTCTTATTGCAAAAACTGGCTGATGAGCTAACGACGACTTCTACAAAGCCTTGGCCATTTAGGTGATGCTGACCAAATAGAGTTAAACCCTGAATTTCTTGTAGCGTCGCGACACTTTCAATATCACCACAGAACAGCAGTCTATCTCGGGCTTGCAAAATAAAGTCAGGCTCAACGGACGGCATTGTTTCACCATCTCGTACCACCTCAGCCAAAAACAGCTTTCGTAGCGCGCGCAGATTGTTTTCACTAATACTGCGTCCGACTAATGGTGATCCTGGCTCAACCCTAGCCTCTAAGAAATAAGGCAGTTCATCTTGGTTTTGATCATCATAGTTGGGCAGTAAGTAACTGAGCGGGATCAAGATCAACAGGCCGCCAGCCAAGACTGAAAGACCGATCATTGTCGGAGCAAAAAAGCTCAAACTTGGTAAGCCTGCATCTTCAACAAAGCTATTAATGATCAAGTTGGTAGATGTGCCGATCAAGGTAAGTGTTCCACCAAGGATAGCGGTGTATGACAGCGGAATTAACAGCTTTGATGGCGCATGTTGCTGATTACGTTTAATCGCGCTAATCAACGACACAACCACAGCAGTATTATTAGTAAATGAGGAAAGTAATGCGGTCGATAAACCCAGTTTAGCGACAACAGTGCCTAAACGCCCAGTGGACAGAGAGCGCCCTACCCAGCTAATTAGGCGAGTTTTTTCTAGCGCTGCTGACGCTAAGATCAGCAGCACTAAAGTAAGTAAGGAAGAGTTAGTGAAATTGGTTGCAACCTCACTAACGTCTATCATCCCAGCAAGAAAGGCAATAAATGCAGCGCCAGCAAAGATGTGACTAGGCTTAATTCGCGTTGCTAGTAAGCAAGTCACTATGCCGAGTAAAATTGCCAGTACAAATCCTTGCTGCCACATAACGCTTCCTTGTAACTCTGAATGTTTACTTGAGCAATTGACTGATATCTTTCGCTTCCCAGTGCGGGAAGTGCTTACGAACTAAAGCATTAAGCTCAAGTTCAAACGCTGAAATATCGGTCGCATTGGTTTCGACACTAGATAGACTCTCACGCACCAAACCGGCACCGACGGTAACGTTGGTTAGGCGATCAATGATGATAAAGCCCCCTGTATCTTGGGTCGCTAGATAGTTATCCAGTGCTACAGACTCAGTTAGCGTCCACTCACACAATCCAATACCATTGAGTGGTAACTCAACCGCACTGTGGGTCGAAAGGTTATTGATATCGTATTGGTGACGAATGGATTCAACGCGACCTACGGTTTTCTTACCCGCGATCTTGATGTCATATTCACGTCCCGGTTGCAGCGCCTGCTCGGTCATCCATACCACATCTGCAAGCAGGTGGTTGCTTGACTCAACTTGTGCATTCTCCAGCACAATCAAGTCACCACGGCTAATATCAATCTCATCTTCAAGCGTCAGCGTTACCGCTAGACCCGCTTGAGCCTGCTCTAAGTCACCATCAAATGTCACAATGCGAGCTACTTTCGATGTTTTGCCAGAAGGCAGAGCTTTGACTTCATCACCTACCTTCACAGAGCCTGATGCAATCGTGCCGGCAAAACCGCGGAAGTCGAGGTTTGGTCGGTTAACGTATTGGACAGGGAAACGGAATTCACCGATTTCTTTCTCTTGGTCAACATCAACATTCTCAAGAATCTCAAGTAGTGACGGGCCTTCAAACCAGCTTAGGTTTTGACTCGCTTCAACCACGTTATCGCCCTCTAGAGCAGACAGTGGCAGAATCTGAATGTCAGTTTCACCTTGCAGGTTTTTCGAAAACTCTAAGTACTCATCACGAATCTGTTCAAAACGATCTTGTGAGTAATCAACCAGATCCATTTTGTTTACCGCGACAACAAAGTGCTTAAGGCCTAATAGGTTTGAGATAAACGAGTGACGACGTGTCTGATCGAGCACACCTTTACGCGCATCAATTAAGATCACTGCGAGATCACAAGTAGAGGCACCTGTCGCCATGTTACGTGTGTATTGCTCATGTCCTGGTGTATCAGCAATGATGAACTTACGTTTTTGGGTCGAGAAGTAGCGGTATGCAACGTCAATGGTAATGCCTTGTTCACGCTCTGCTTGCAGACCATCAACTAGCAATGCCAAATCTGGACGCTCACCCGTTGTACCAACACGTTGGCTATCATTGTGAACGGCTGCTAACTGATCTTCATAAATTTGCTTAGAGTCATGCAGTAAGCGGCCAATCAGTGTACTTTTGCCATCATCTACAGAACCACAAGTTAGGAATCTAAGTAGTGATTTGTATTGATGTTGTTTTAGGTATCCTTCAATACCAAGCTCTTCGAGTTGAGCTTCAACTGCGCTATTCATTTTCTTTCCTTAGATCCTTGTTAGAAATAACCTTGACGCTTTTTCAGTTCCATCGATCCTGACTGATCGTGATCGATCGCTCGTCCTTGTCGCTCACTTGAAGTCGCGACTAGCATCTCTTCAATAATGCCGGTCAGGGTATTCGCTTCTGATTCAATCGCACCCGTTAGTGGGTAGCAGCCGAGAGTACGGAATCGCACACTCTTCTCTTCGATCTTCTCACCCGGTTGAAGCTCCATACGATCGTCATCAACCATGATCAGCATGCCATCGCGCTCTACCACCGGGCGCTTGTCTGCTAGGTAAAGAGGGACAATTTCGATGTTCTCTAGGTAGATGTATTGCCAGATATCCAACTCAGTCCAGTTTGATAGCGGGAAGACACGAATGCTTTCACCCTTATTGATCTGCCCGTTATAGGTTTTCCATAACTCTGGGCGCTGGTTCTTTGGATCCCAAGTGTGGTTTTTATCGCGGAATGAATAGACACGCTCTTTAGCGCGAGACTTCTCTTCATCACGGCGAGCACCACCAAATGCAGCATCAAAACCGTACTTGTTCAACGCCTGTTTTAGGCCTTGAGTTTTCATGATGTCAGTATGCTTCGATGAACCATGGACAAATGGACTACAACCCATAGCGAGACCTTCTGGGTTCTTGTGAACCAAAAGCTCAAAGCCATACTTTTCTGCCGTACGATCACGAAATTCGATCATCTCTTTGAATTTCCAATCGGTATCTACGTGCAGCAACGGGAATGGAATCTTACCCGGGTAAAATGCTTTACGAGCAAGATGCAGCATCACCGATGAATCTTTACCTATCGAGTACATCATCACTGGGTTATCAAACTCAGCGGCAACTTCACGGATGATATGAATACTCTCCGCTTCTAGTTGCTTTAGGTGGGTTAAACGTTCTTGGTCCATGTTAGTGCTTCCTTTAAGGCTCATCATGAGCTTCGACTAATCAAATAATGAGTTATGCAAATTGGCGTTGTTGAGGTTGTTGCTGTGACTCCGGAGTGAACCACGCCAGCTTCTCTGACAGTGACACCACTTCGCCAATGACGATAAGAGACGGCGATTGCGCGTCTTTAGCAAGTTCAGCTAGTTGAGATAGCTGACCTTTAAAAATTCTTTGAGTTGATTGAGTGCCGCGCTCAATAATGGCGATCGGCGTCTCTGGGTTGCGACCATGTTCAATCAATTGGTTTTCAATGTACTCGGACTTCATCAGCCCCATATAAATCACCAAGGTTTGATTGCCACGAGCAAGCGTTGACCAGTCCATCTGATCGCTTTCTGCTTTTAAATGGCCTGTAATGAACATCGCAGACTGCGCATAATCACGGTGAGTCAATGGAATCCCTGCATAAGCAGTCGCACCCGCTGCTGCGGTAATGCCAGGAATGACTTGAAATGAGATACCAGCATCAGCCAGCACTTCAAGCTCTTCACCACCACGGCCAAACATAAATGGATCGCCACCTTTAATGCGAACTACGCGATGGCCTTGCTTAGCAAAGTCGACTAATAGCTGATTGGTTTTCTCTTGTGGGACACTATGGTGACCAGCGCGCTTACCGACACAAACTAAAATGGTGTCGCTTGGTACTAGCGCCATAATCTCATCCGAGACAAGGTAGTCGTAAAGAACCACGTCGGCTTGCTGTAAGAAGCGAATCGCTTTAAGTGTCAGTAGTTCAACATCACCTGGCCCTGAACCGACAAGCGCCACTTCACCTTGACCAAGGAGACTCTGCCCTATTGAATTCAGATCTGTTCGATTGCTGCGCTGTGCGTGCTGACTACTCAATGGGAATTGAGAGATCGTATCCTTGCTCGCCATAATGTCACCCTTTCCATTTCTCTTTGGGCATTATGGCGTTGTAGTTATATTACCGGAAATTCTAAAATTTCATTTTTTATATCAATTTCTGATAAGAAGATTTGTTATAAGTGATTACGAATTGATCATTTTTGAGAGACTCTAGGCAGAACGCCATAAAGTAATTGGCCAAGATCACACTTTACCATTCACTGAAGTCATTGTTTCATGCCATTTTGTTACATTAAGCGACGTCTAACTTAACGCTATCGGAGCTTAAAAATGAAAGTAGCAGTGAAACCTCTGTCTCTTGCTGTACTAGGTGGTATGTTGACTATGGCTGGCCCAGCTATGGCAGATACAATCAAACTACGTATTGTCGAAACGACTGACATTCACACTAACGTCATGGATTACGACTACTACAAGGACAAACCGTCACAAAAGATTGGTCTAACTCGTGCCGCTACTCTAGTTAAGCAAGCTCGTGCGGAAGTCGAAAACAGCGTTCTCGTTGATAATGGTGACCTTATCCAAGGTAGTCCAATGGGCGACTACATGGCTGCTAAAGGCATTGAAGCTGGTGAAGTACACCCAGTTTACAAAGCAATGAACCAGTTAAACTACGATGTAGGTAACATTGGTAACCATGAATTTAACTACGGCCTTGAGTTCCTAGCGGAAACTATCAACGACGCAGACTTCCCATACATCAGTGCCAACGTTTTCGATAAGAAAACAGGTAAGCACTACTTCAAGCCATACATCATCAAGTCACACACCTTTAAAGATGTAGACGGCGTTGAGCATGAAATTAAAGTGGGTTACATCGGTTTTGTCCCACCACAAATCATGGTTTGGGATAAGAAAAACCTAGAAGGTAAAGTCTTCGCTAAAGACATTAAAGAGTCAGCTGAAGAGCTTGTTCCTCAAATGAAGAAAGAAGGCGCTGACGTAATCGTAGCGATCCCTCACTCTGGTGTAGCCTCTGATCCATACAAGCACGGCGCTGAAAACTCGACTTACTACCTTGCAGAAGTTGAAGGCATCGATGCGATTGCGTTTGGTCACTCACACGCTGTATTCCCAGGTAAAGGCTTTGACAACATTCAAGGCGTAGATAACCAAAAAGGCATCATCAATGGCGTGGCATCAGTAATGCCGGGCCGCTGGGGTAGCCACGTGGGTGTTATCGACCTTGAATTAAAAGAGAAAGATGGCAAGTGGACTGTGGTTGACGGCCAATCTGAAGCTCGCCCTATTTTTGACAAGGCGAACAAGAAATCTCTAGCGGAAGCAGACGCTGATATGGTTAAAGCACTAGAGGCTGATCATAAAGGTACGCGCGAATTCGTTAACCAACCAATTGGTAAAGCGAATGACGTGATGTACAGCTTCTTAGCATTGGTTCAAGATGACCCAACAGTACAAATCGTTAACCTAGCGCAAAAAGATTACGTAGAGCGCTTCATCCAAGGCGACCCTGACCTATCAGATATTCCAGTGCTTTCTGCTGCAGCGCCATTTAAAGCGGGCGGCCGTAAAAATGATCCAGCAAACTTCACTGAAGTAGAATCTGGTCAGCTTACCTTCCGTAACGCAGCCGACCTTTACCTATACCCGAACACGCTAGTTGCAATGAAGGTAACCGGTAAAGAAGTGAAAGAGTGGTTAGAATGTACTGCGGGTCAATTTAAGCAAATCGACGTTAACAGCACTGCGCCACAACAGCTTATTGATTGGGATGGTTTCCGTACCTATAACTTCGATGTTATCGATGGCGTAAACTACCAAATCGATGTGACTAAACCTGCGAAATACGACGGTAACTGTAAAGTAATCAATGAAGATGCTGAACGTATTGTTGGTCTAACTTACCAAGGTAAGCCAATCGATATGAAGCAAGACTTCATTATTGCGACGAATAACTACCGTGCATACAGCAACAAGTTCCCAGGCACTGGCTCTGAGTTCGTAGCGTTTGACTCTCCAGACGAAAACCGTTCTGTTATCGCGGCCTACATTACTCGTGTAAGCCAAGAGAAAGGTGAGGTAACACCAAGCGCAGATAACAACTGGTCATTTGCACCAATCAACTCTGATAAGCAGCTAGATATTCGCTTTGAAACCTCTCCAAGCGAGAAAGCAGCGAAGTTTATCGAAGAGAAAGGTCAATACCCAATGAAACGCGTAGCGACAGACGATGTTGGCTTCGGCGTATATCAAATCGATCTGCAGAAATAATCTGATTGGATAAATAAATCAAAGCCGCAATTTCCATTGCGGCTTTTTTGTATTTTTATCCTACTCACACCCAAATAAGATTTACGCTACACTCTTGGCTATCACTTTTATCCACTGAACTTGACCATGTTTGACGCTTTCCAACAGCAATTGGCCAATAACGGCTTTACCCAACAAGAAATTACGCAGCTATCTGACAGTGCACAATTTATTGAGCTTCCAACCCGCCATATATTACTTCATCAAGGAGAAGTCGCCTCTGAAATACACTTTCTGATTGAAGGCATCTGCCACTCGGCCTATTTAACCGATAAAGGCAAAGAGTTTAGCAAAGAGTTCTATTGGGAAAATGACTGGATAATTGGCTTTGAAAGCCTCATCAAACAGCAACCCTCACCTTATTTACTTGAATCTCTCACGCCTTGCTCAATTTTATCGCTACCGATAGAAACGTTACGCGTTTGGCGCGAGGAAAAGCACAGCATTTATCTTAAACTGCTCGAAACTCAACTGATGTACAAAGAGAACAAAGAGCGCTTTATGCTGCTTTACAGTCCTGAAGAACGCTATGAACTGTTCTGTCAGCACTACCCTGAACTACTAGAGCGATTGAATGATTACCAAATCGCGGCGTATTTAGGCATCACTCCCATCAGCCTTAGTCGGATCAAAAATCGCCAGTAAAGTTAACAAATGTTAATGCAGCCGAAGTGGTGACTTGCTAGATTCGCTTTATCACTCATTGAAGACGAAATCGCATGATCACTTGGCAACTTATCCCTTTTTCAGATTTAACCACCAACCAGCTTTATCAGCTTCTCAAGCTCAGAGTTAACGTATTTGTCGTTGAACAAACCTGCCCTTACCCTGAGCTTGATGACAAAGATCATCAAGCGGGTGTCCACCATCTATTGGCTTACCAAGATGAGGAAATCATCGCCTGCGCTCGATTACTGCCAAGTGGCATCAGCTACCCATCGGTCAGTATTGGACGCGTCGCAACTGCAGAAACTAAACGTGGTGGCGGACTTGGTCATCAGCTACTTCAACAGGCGCTACAAGGGTGTGAGTCATTATGGCCTGGCGAGAACATCGAAATTGGCGCCCAAGAGCATCTTGCTAGCTTCTACGCACAACATGGGTTCGTTCAAACGTCAGCGATGTACCTTGAAGACGATATACCCCATGTCGATATGAGATTGGACAAGTAACACGATGCGTTCAGCCACCTACTCTGCGATCCTACTATTAGTATTCGGTAACTTAGCTGCGTCGCTATCCGACGTAGCAGTAAAGTTACTTCATGGAGAGGTGTCGGCGTTTCAATATATTTTTATTCGTCAGTTGTTATCGACTTTAGTTATTGCGCCATTTTGGTGGCGACAGAGCAAACAAAAACGCGCACTGACACACCCAAAAATAAACCTTTTACGTGCGCACCTGATCATCATAGGTAGCGGTTGTATGGTCGTCGCGATTACTCACCTAACATTAGCCACAGCCAACGCCGTATTCTACGCCGCGCCACTAGTGATGCTGCCACTATCCGCTCTATTACTGAATGAAAAGCCAAGCTGGCGTCGTATCGCAGCAACACTGTTTGGTTTTATCGGAGTGATGGTCGTATTAAGGCCAACAGAGTTTCACTGGGCTGCACTGTTTGCATTAGGCACAACGCTGACCTTAGCCTTATTTAACATTACGGCACGTAAGTTGCCGACAAGCCAAAGTGTCGTTAGCACTCTATTTTGGACATCGCTACTTTCTTTACCGGTGTCGGTAGTATTAGCCGCGCTCCATTGGGCGCCAATATCACTCAATCAGATTCTGCTTATCCTAACCAGCGCAGGCCTGATATTGGCCTACAACGGACTAGCCGTAATGGCCTATCAACGCGCGCCGGCGAATAACATTGCAGTAGCGGAAAATTCGGGGTTAGTCTTTGTCGCGCTGTTTGGCATAGCGTGGTTTAACGAAGTGCCTAACTGGCTAACGACATTAGGGATAGTGATGATCATTCTACCCCTAATGCCTTGGAAAGGATTGATCGATGCTCTAAAACATCGTGGAGGTTATTTACTACGGCCAAAACCGCCGTCTGATAAGCGGAAAAACATCACAGATTGATTGTTTTTCTCTAACTGTAAGATATCAAGTTGGCCACTCTGTTCGAGCTTGAATCGCACCAATTGGCCCTGCTTGATTCGGCTAAGAGGTTTGTCTGAGCCTTCAACTTTGACCAGCGCATTCAAATCTGACATCGCTAAACCATTGTTGCGGAAAACCTGAGCCAGCGTATCGCCGCTTTTCACTTCATACTCTTTCCAAGCATCTGAAGCCAACGACTGTTGCTCGGCACTTTTTTGCTCACTCAAACTACGAGTATTGATATTCACCTCAACTCGTTGAGATGGTGTGGCTGCGCTTTCTTCTTGTTGTTGAGGCTCCGGTAGAGGGATAACAAGCAATATTAGCAACAGAGGAACTAACACCATCAATGCACGCTGGTGTAGTTTTGGCAGCATATTCCATTTAGTAAGCACTCGCTGCTTAATATGTTGCCAATCAATCGAGCTGAACTTTTCTTTCGCTAGCTCTAGGTAATCCACTTGTTGCTTCTTTTTCTTTCTGCGATTCATCGCATCTTCTCTCCAAACGGGCTGCGCTACCAGTATAAAAAATCAAGACCTTATGAGTATAGGAATTTTCACACGAGCAGGTCATTACTCGCCAAAAATTGACAAATAGCGTGCTGAAAGTAGATCTAAATCTCACATTACAGCTAGCCGCTGCGTATCAGCCCACTGCCGTTTCATCACGCGGCTATTACTGGTATCCTTTACCCTTTATACACCATATAAAGAGAGACACCATGTCTGAAGTTAAATTTGAGACTGTAGAGCAGAAAGCAAGCTACGGTATCGGTCTACAAATGGGTCAGCAGCTAGCTGGTTCTGGTCTTGAAGGCCTAAACGTTGACGCTATCGCTGCAGGTATCGCAACAGCACTAGTTGGTGAACAACCAGCTATCGAGATCGACGAAATCAACAACGCACTACAAGAGCTACACACTCGCGTAGAAGCAGCACGTCAAGAAGCAGCTAAAGCAGCAGCAGCTGACGGTGAAGCGTTCCTAACAGATAACGCTCTACGTCCAGAAGTAACTGTACTTGAGTCTGGTCTTCAGTACGAAATCATCACTGAAGGTACTGGTGAGATCCCAACTTCTGACAAGCAAGTACGTGTTCACTACCACGGTGAGCTAACAGACGGTACTGTATTCGACAGCTCTGTTTCACGTGGTCAACCTGCAGAATTCCCAGTTACTGGCGTAATCAAAGGTTGGGTTGAAGCACTTCAACTGATGCCTGTAGGTTCTAAGTGGAAACTATACATCCCTCAAGACCTAGCATACGGTGAGCGTGGCGCAGGTGCAGCTATCCCTCCATTTGCTGCTCTAGTATTCGAAGTAGAACTACTAGACATTCTTTAATCTATAAAGATTAAGCATATTCAAAACGGCGATACCTCGGTATCGCCGTTTTTATTTATAGAATTAACACACCCATAGCATTTCACGCGCCATTAGATATATGATGCGGTATGACGTTAAACAAAATTATAAGGAAATGATATGAAAAAACGCGTCCTAGTCACTACCGCATTAGCTGTTGCCTTAGTGGGTTGTCAGTCAACAAATGAGCAATCACAAACAGAAACGACTTCTACCAATTCAGCGTACAGCTCACTTGCAACAGCTGCTCTCACTGGAGCGATTAATGTTTGGGGCCAACAAGGTGCTGCTAACACAGATCTCGCAGGGCAAATCCAGCAAGCAACCAATGTCACTTCAGACCAAGCGATTGGTGGTGTCGGCTCTCTACTAGCACTGGCACAAAACTCTTTGGGCTCAAGTCAAAATCAAGAATTAGGTTCGTTGATCCCAGGTTACGATGCTCTTGAAAGCACAGGCTTAACAAAACTGATCACTGACAGCGGTGCCGTAGACAGTGCATTCTCTGCATTGGGTATGGACCCAGCGCTAGTGAGCTCATTTGCACCTTTAATCATCAATGCTCTTCAGGCACAAGGCGCAAGCAGCGGGCTGACTTCCGCTTTAGCAGGGATTTGGCAATAAGAAAACAGGTAAGTTTATTGAGAAAAGGTCGATAAAAGTATCGGCCTTTTTTAATGACAGAATGAAATTATAGATACAAAAAAGCCGAGCTAATGCTCGGCTTTTTTTGTTCATACGAACCTGATTACTCAGCAGCT
>Ga0209272_10000650_pt1 | contig 26354 bp, 21 predicted proteins | sample tdDd002_FD_187125 | JGI IMG/M metagenome (GOLD analysis project Ga0209272, IMG submission 187125) | Marine sediment microbial communities from the Atlantic coast under amendment with organic carbon and nitrate - tdDd00.2 (SPAdes)... | ecosystem: Environmental > Aquatic > Marine > Coastal >... | reverse complement strand
GGGAGATGCAGTGATTACAATTGATCAAATGGGCGTTGTGACGTTTGTAAATGAGCGAGCTCTAGAAGTTTTAGAGCAGCATATGGACGATGTGCTTCATCATGACATCCGTGCTGTAATCTCCATGGAAGACCGTGACACTGGAAAGTCTATTGAATTACCAATCACGAATGGTCCAGATGAAGGTATATATAATTATAAATTGGGTACATTGCTGCGTCTTAAAAATGGTAATGTTAAATACATAAATATGAACGTTTCGAGTGTCCACCAAACCAATAATCAAAATCCCAGTTTTGTATTTATATTTCGTGACATTACACATATCGAAGAGGCAGAACTACGGTTGGGTGAGTTTTCAAATACACTGCGCCAAGAGCGTGAAAATTTGGAAACAATATTCAAGGTTGCACCTTTAGGACTTATGACTGTTGATGGCGAAGGGGTGATTCACAAGGTTAATCATTCTGCCGCATCAATGTTCTATAGAGAAAGAGATGAAATGGTAGGCCAGCGTGTTGGAGATGGCATAAGATGTTTCAAAAAAGGTGGTAGCATATGTACCCAAGGGCTTTACTGTGAGGATTGCTTCTTTAGAAAAACAATTGAAGAGGTCATTGTCAAACATCGTGAAATTCGAGGGATAGAATTTAAGCAAAACATACTCTCGCCAGAGGGGGAAGAAGAAGATGTTTGGCTTAGAATCAGTGCAGTGCCTATTGAAATTCATGATAACTATCATGCAGTGGTTGTTTTAGAAGACGTGACTGTGACCAAGGAAATGGCAAAATCACTTGTCATGAATGAAAAGCGACTCAGACTGATTACTGATAATATGATTGATGCAATCACACAAGTGGATAGTCACGGTATGGTGCTTTATGCAAGTCCATCGATTTGGCATCTGCTGGGGTATAATCCTGATGATTTGATTGGTTCGAAATTTTTAGATTTTATACACCCGTCAGATATTGAAAATGCATCAAGGGCATTTGAGCATAGAATGAAAACATGGGAGAATTTCACCACGGAGTTGAGGCTTAGAAGAAATGATGGCTCCTATATCTGGGTGGAAGCTTCAGGTAATGTTATTCTTGATGAAAAGCATAAACTGAGTGTTGTCTATGTCAGTCGTGATGTGACTGTTAAAAGAAATGCCCAGATGGAAATCATTAATTCAAAAGAAGCAGCTGAGATGGCAAATCGAGCCAAGAGTGAGTTTCTTGCAAATATGTCACATGAAATTCGCACTCCGATGAACGGCATTATTGGTATGACAAATTTAACGCTTATGTCGAAACTGGATGATGAGCAGCGTGAGAATTTGAGTATGGTTAAAAATAGTGGAGAGTCACTTCTTAGAATTATTAACAGTGTGCTTGATTTCTCTAAAATTGAAGCAGGTAAAGTGACGCTTGAATTTATCCAATTTGATGTTGGCATGCTCCTTAAAAGAATTTGTAGTCCATTTATAGTTCAAGCTCACCATAAAGGTATAGGTTTCAATTTGAATTTTGATGATCGTATACCAGAGTATTTAATGGGCGATCCAAATCGTTTGGGTCAAATTCTGAATAACTTGATAGGTAATGCAATCAAATTTACAACAGAAGGTCGCGTTGTTGTTTCTGCTGAAATTGAGAATAGACAAAATGCTTCAATTACTATTCGTTTTAGCGTTGAAGACAGCGGGATTGGTATTGCAGACCGAGATAGGGATAAAATATTCCATTCATTTGCACAAGTGGACGGATCAATTACACGTCGTTATGGTGGTACGGGTTTAGGGCTCAGTATTAGCAAACAACTTGTAGAAATGATGAATGGTCAGATCGACTTTACCAGCAAAAAAAATATGGGGAGTAGGTTCTATTTCTCAGTTCCACTCGTTGAGTCTCAACTGAGTCAGATTGGGCACGGTGAAGACCGAGAGACGGTTATTCCCGAATTAGACAGAAAGTTGAGGGTTCTATTGGTAGAAGACGATAGAATCAACCGAACCTTTGCACTTAATCTGTTGGAAAAACAAGGTCATGTGGTGACACTGGCAGAGAACGGCCTTTGCGCTATTAATATTTTGATTGAGCAAGAGTTTGATATGATTCTAATGGATATTCAGATGCCAGAACTTGATGGTGTTGAATCCACTAAAATAATAAGACAGCGCTTAAATATGAGACGTATTCCGATCATTGCTTTAACAGCCCATGCAATAAGAGGAGACAGAGAAAGATTTTTAGCGGTGGGCATGAATGGATATATATCAAAACCAATTCATGTACAGAACTTCTTTGAAACTATAGAGACAGTCTTGAGGCAGTCTGAGAAACAAGCTGAACAGGATACTCAGATTAAAGAATTAATTGATGGTATTGAAAGTGCAAGAGACGAATCTATTCAAACGAAAGAAGAACTTCAACAATCCTTTTACGAGATTATGGGTTACGCAGACATGTTGAGTGAATATCTGAACAGGGAAGATTTTAACAACATTGAACGTACCGCACATTTTATAAAGAATTTGAGTCAGACCTGTGGTTTTAACGAGTTAAAAAGAGGTGCGCTTCGAATTGAATTGAGTGCCAGAAAAGAAGATTCATCACAGGTGAAAATTAATTTTAATCGGTTTATGAAGCGTGTAGCGTTTTTACAGGCCCAACACGGGAACACTGGACTATTAAGCTAACGTCAGGAGGATGTTTATGAAAATTCTAATCGCAGAAGATGATTTTGTCAGCCGAAAATTTATTTTTAAGTTTATGTCACAATTTGGAGATTGTGACGTGACTGTTGATGGGATGGAGGCCATTGAAGTATTTTTAATGTCGTTAGAAGAAGGATCGTATTACGATCTTGTCTGCCTTGATATTATGATGCCAGAAGTGGATGGACTAAAGGCTTTAAAAACTATGCGAAAGCTTGAAGAAGAAAGAAATATACCGGAAGTGAATCGTGCGAAAGTCATAATGACAACAGCGCTTAATTCCACAGATGAGGTTTTTGACTCCTTTGGATCTGGTTCTGAAGCCTATGCTGTTAAGCCTATTGATACGGAGAAACTAACTGATGTTATGCGTAAGCTTGGATTGATTGATACATAAGACTCTGTACCATAGACATCCAATTGATGAAATGTTATGATATACAGGAATATGACGCAGGTGTCAAATATAAAGTATGCGTCAACAACTTAAAGGAGCGAAATCATGGATAACAAAGTTTTAGCTGTCGTTAACGGCCGCGAAATTACACAATTGGATGTACAAAGAACTCTACAAAGTCTAGGTCAAGCAGCAATGAATTATTCTGGCCCAGAAGGTGAGCAAAAGCTTCTTGATGAGCTGATCAACCAAGAGTTATTTTTCTCAGAAGCACTTGAAACTGGTCTTGAAAAAGACGAAGATTTCTTAAAAGAAATGGAAGAAGTACGTATGAACATGCTTAAGCAGTTCTACGTTCGTAAACTTCTTGCTGATATTAAAGTTCCTGAAGCAGAGCTTGAAGCATACTTCAACGAACACAAAGCTGAATTTGCTAAGCCTGCTCAAGCAAAAGCTAGTCACATTCTTGTTGACACTGAAGAGCAAGCTGCAGAAATCAAAACTGAAATTGACGGCGGTCTTTCTTTTGAAGAAGCTGCACAGAAATACTCAAAATGTCCATCAAACGCTAAAGGCGGCGACTTAGGTTTCTTCGGCCAAGGTCAAATGGTACCTGAGTTTGAGACAGCAGTATTCTCTATGGAAGTAAACGAAATGAGTGCTCCAGTACAAACTCAATTTGGTTTCCACCTAATTAAGAAAACTGAAGTTCAAGACGGTGGCGAATCTACATTTGCTGAAGTTCGTCAGAACATCGAGCAACAATTGACTGTTGCAAAGCAAAACGAAACTTACTACGGTAAGGCAGATGCGCTTAAAGAAAAGTTCACAGTAGAAGTAAAGTAATTAGATTAATTAGAGCCAGTATCCTTACCAAAGGATGCTGGCTTTTTTTGTTGTCCTCAAGGAGTTCTATTTAGGCCTTTTCTATGTTAAACTAAGAGACGAATAAAACATGGATGGTGAAAAAATATGAACAACAAGCAAATAGCAACATTTAAGGCTGGAGATGAGATTCAAAGCTTTTTCATTTTAAGAGCCATGAATATAAAAACATCGAGCAATAATAAAAAATACTTGGATTTGACCTTAGCGGACAAAACGGGTGAAATTAATGCAAAGCTATGGAATATTGAAAATGGTGAAGACAGTACCTTCCATACTGGTCAACTGGTTAAAGTAAGAGGCACAGTGACATTATGGCAAAACTCATTGCAGTTTAAGATAACAAAACTACGTCTTGCAGAAGATGAAGATCAGGTTGACGTTATTGATTACGTGCCTTCAGCGCCATACAAGGCTGAAGATATGTTAGAAGAGGTTATGAGCTTTATAAATCGCATTGAAAGTAATGATGTGAAAAATATTGTATCAAGAATTTACGATATGTATAAAGAGCCTCTTATGACAGCACCTGCGGCAAAGTCAAATCATCATGCTGTTAGGTCTGGTCTGCTATATCATATGTTGCGTATGCTCCGTAGTGCAGAGGTTCTTTGTGGTGTTTATCCCAATCTAAACCCAGATTTGGTTTATGCAGGTGTTCTACTTCATGACATTGAGAAAATCAATGAAATGAACTCAGATAACCTTGGAATCGTATCTGAATACACATTTGATGGACAAATGCTTGGTCATATTATTATGGGTATTAAGACAATTGAACGTGTGGCGATTGAAGTTGAAGCTGATCATGAAACAGCAATGCTTCTTCAACATATGGTACTGACACATCACTATGAGCCCGAGTATGGAAGTCCTAAAAAACCGATGATCCCTGAGGCTGAAATGCTTCATTATCTAGACATGATTGACGCTCGCATGTACGATATGAGTCGCGTGTACGATCAAATGGAAACAGGTGACTTCTCTGACCCTGTATTCGTTCTTGACCGCAGAAGACTGTATAAGTCGAGTATGCACAGAGATGATCTGAAGTAATATTAAAATAAAAAAAAGACTGTTGAATTTATTCAACAGTCTTTTTTATGTCTTATTTATTTAGACAACATTTCTTAAATTTCTTACCGCTGCCACAAGGACATGGATCATTTCTTCCAACCTTGGTTTCATTTACAACAGTCTTTGTCTTGTTGAATTCTTTCTTGATTTCTTTACGTTTTTCAACTTCTAGAATATCATCCCACTGACCTAATGTGTATAGCCATTCAGCTTTACAGTCAAGCATGTTCCAGAATAGTTTTTCGAATTCAATCGTAGAATCAATTTCAGATTCTTCAGTAAGAGATTCAAGGTCAAGTTCTTCTGTAAGGCTTGTATTGACACCGTCAAGGAAGCCCATAAAGATTTTAGGCTCCATGCTGAATTTATCAGCAAGATCTTTGAAGTTGCCTTTTAGAGAAGGATTCTTCTCGCCTAGAATAATTTCGTAAACACCTTGCTCTGCAGCTAGGTATGCTTTCCAGAAATTATTGTATGTTTCTTGGTCCATATCACTAGAAGCTAGTGATTCCCAATCTTGATAAAGTGACATATGTTTTCATCCTTTCGATTCGCAAATTAACGGACACAGTATATCACAAAGAGTAGAAGAATGGTACAAGAATCGGTACAAGAGTGCTGAGAATCAATCCATTAAGGAACGCAACCATTGAAATATCAGGCGTTGTTGCTCTAGAAATGATCGGTAGTGTTGTGTCCATTGAAGTAGCTCCTGGAGGTGCTAAACTTGTCAAATGATTCACTTTAATTGCCAGAATCGGGATGAGAACAAAGGCCATCATCTCACGAAATACATTACTCATAAATGCAATGGCGCCGATTTCAGCAGAGGCCAGATTTTTTAGAATAATACCAGAGAGGCTATACCAGCCATATCCTGCAGAAATGGCAAGAGATGTATTTGCAGGTAGATTAAAAATCCAACCTGTTAACAATCCGCCAACAGCACTGCCGGCTATGACAGCAGTGGTAAGACCACCTAGCATTTTGCTTTTTTGCTTTATATTTTTAAGGGCGCCTTTATTACCGCCAATATCAATCCCTACTGAAAATATAAGGAGTCCAAGAAGCAGGGTAGAGATTTGATCCATCATGGACAGCATTTCTGGTGGAAGCAGAGTGTATCCGAATAGAATGCCGCCAACAACAGATGCGAAAATAATTATTGTCATTATGAAGCCTCCTTTTTAAGCATTTGACTCACAAAGTATACAAAAACAATACTTCCTAGAGTTGTGAACGCTGCAAACAAGAATGCTTGAAGGCCGATTGAATTAAGATTTCCGAGAACATCCTCGTTGGCTCCAATAGATATTCCCATAGAGAATAAGAGCAGAAGTAGACCCACTTGCTGAATTTTACCGTTGATGTGTTTCCCTTTTTCATTGAGATTTAAGCGGTTGCCTAAGACGATACCAACAATGAGAAATACGATGATTGACCACATATAAATCCTCCTTTAACGTACCTGAACCAGAATAACATGCGCATATCGTAACGTCAATTTCAGATTTAATTTGATATAATGAATTATAACTTTGTTATTAAGGATAATAGATTCTCAGGGGCTTAAGCAGAGTCATTTGAGTTTTAATTTGGAGGTGCACAAGTGGAGTATCAAGAAATCAAGGCAAATGCAAAAAAAAATATGGGCCCCTACTGTAAAGTTTGTCCCGTATGCAATGGTATAGCGTGTAAAGGCGTGATTCCGGGTCCGGGTGGTAAGGGATCGGGAGATGTGTTTGTACGAAATTATCAAGCATTTCAAGAAATTAAAGTGAATATGAACACCCTGTATGAAAAATGTGAAATAGATGTGTCCTCGAATTTCTTTGGACAAGACGTTTCACTTCCTGTATATGCAGCGCCAGTTGGGGCTGTGAAGATGCATTATAGTGATCTGTACGATGATTTAACTTATTCGAAGGCGCTTATTGAAGGCTGTGAATCTTCAGGTATACTCGGATTCACGGGAGATGGTGCGGATGATGATGTATTTGCAGGCACGATTGATGCCATAAAAAAGGCTGATGGTTGGGGTGTACCTACAATAAAACCATGGGAAATGTCTCTAATTATGAAAAAAATAAAAATGGCAGAGCAGTCAGGTGCAAAGGCACTTGCAATGGATATTGACGCGGCAGGACTTGCGTTCTTAGCGCTCCAAGGCAAGCCGGTAGGTCCTATATCGCTCAACATGCTTAAAGAGATTACAAGCGCCACAGAATTGCCATTCATCATTAAAGGTGTAATGACCCCAGAAGCAGCAAAACTTGCCGTTGAAGGTGGAGCTTCCGGAATCATCGTGTCAAATCATGGTGGTCGTGTGTTGGACCATACACCAGCGACTGCAGAGGTTCTTGAAGAGATCACAAAAGTGGTTGACGGAAAAATAAAAGTATTTGTTGACGGAGGCATACGCTCAGGTCTGGATATATTTAGAGCATTGGCACTTGGTGCAGATGGTGTTCTCATTGCTCGTCCATTTACCATTGCAGTTTATGGTGGCGGTGCAGAGGGTGTTAAAGCCTACGTAGATCAACTTAAAGCAGAACTTGAAAATGTCATGTTAATGACAGGTGCAAGAAACTTGAAAGAAATTACGCGAGAAAAAATACGCATTTCATACGAATAATTTAAGTGTTCTTATAGGAGGTGCATTATGGAATTAGAATCAGTTAGAAAAAGCTTCATGGATCGTCTAAGTCAAATACGAGGTCTCGAGTACGCAGGAAATGTTGTCTATTGGGATTTAGCAACAGGTGCAGGTTCACGTGGGATTGATGCAAGATCACGTGCATTTGGTGTACTTTCATCACAGACACAAATGATGATGATGTCTGAGGCCTTCTTAAGCGAACTTGAAATCTTAGAATTAAATATGAGTAATCTAGAAGCTCAAGACGCAATGATAGTAAAAGAAGCAAGGTATCAGTTGGATCGCATTTCAAAGATCCCTATGAATGAATATCGGGAATACATAGAGCTAACATCAAAAGCTACTGTTGCATGGGAAGAAGCTAAAAGTGAAGCTGATTTTGAGATGTTTGCTCCTTATTTGAAAGAGATTGTTGAGTACAAGCGGAAATTTGCTGACTATTTTGGATATGATGATCATCCCTATAATGCACATCTTGAAGACTTTGAGCGTGGTATGACAGTGAAAGTGCTCGATGAATTCTTTGAAGAACTTAAAGCGACAATAGTCCCCATTGTGAAGGCTATTAATGAAAAGAATGAACAGCCAATGGACGATTTCTTATATTTGAGTTATCCAATTGAAAATCAAAAGGTTGTGTCTGAAAAAATTCTTTACACGATAGGTTTTGATAAAGAGGCTGGTACACTCTCTGAAAGTGAACATCCCTTTACATTGGCACTTGATACCAGTGATGTTAGACTGACGACGCATTATTACCAGAATCATTTAACGTCGTCTCTGTTTTCAACAATCCATGAGGGTGGACATGGCATTTACGAGCAGAATTTTTCCGATTCCATTGCAGGAACAATTCTTGCAGATGGTAGTTCTGCTGGTATTCATGAATCTCAATCTCGACTTTATGAAAATAATTTAGGACGAAGTGAAGCGTTTTGGAGTTATTTCTATCCTGAACTTCAGTCTAAATTTAAAAAACAACTCGACTGTGTGAAACTTCCTATGTTTGTAGAAGCGATTAATAAATCAGTGCCTTCTCTCATACGTGTTGAGGCTGACGAGCTCACGTACTCTCTTCATATTATGGTTCGATATGAGCTGGAAAAAGCGTTGATGGACGGAGAACTAGAAGTCAAAGATCTTCAAAGTGCTTGGAATGGTAAAATGCAGAACTATTTGGGGATTGTGCCTCAAAATGATGCTGAGGGTATACTTCAAGATGTTCATTGGTCAGATGGCTTGTTTGGGTATTTTCCATCTTATGCACTTGGAAATGCATATGCGGCACAAATAGAAATTGCTCTACGAGAGTCAATGGATGTTGATGGTTATTTACGAACTGGAGATTATGCGCCTATCAAGGGTTGGTTAGCGCAAAATGTACATCAGTATGGTCTTACTAAGACTGCAGATGAGATCATTCAAATAGCTACTGGAAAGTCTTTTAACGCTAAATATTATACAGAATATTTAAAAGAGAAATTTACAAAACTCTATAATCTTTAAATTAATGTAGTCCCTTTTGATGAATTTCAGTAAAATGAGATCGAAAGGGACTTTTTATGTCCCGAGAACAAATTGAAATTAGCGGGTTTGAAGGTTTTTTTTGAAGGGTATTAATCTTCTATGTTGAATTATCAGAATAGAATGAAAATTAGAAAAAGATCAGAAGATAAACCAGAGGAGGTCATATTTTGGAATTAAAAGGTAAAGTCCTTGTTGCACAAGGCGGCGGTCCAACAGCGGTTATAAATCAATCTCTGGTGGGGGCGGTATTAGAGTCACGGAAATTTCAACAGATTACAAAGGTTTATGGCGCTCTAAATGGCGTTGAAGGCATATTGAATGAAGAATTTATAGATCTAACACAAGAGACGACTCATAATCTTGAAGTGGTTGCAGAAACGCCGAGTTCAGCGCTATTATCAACACGTTTAAAACCAGATGAAAAGTATTGTATGGAAATGTTTAAGGTCATGAAAGCTCATGATATTAGATATTTCTTCTATATTGGCGGGAATGATTCGTCAGATACGCTGAGAATCGTCAATAATGCAGCGAATGATGCGGACTATGAATTGCGTTGTATCCATATACCAAAAACGATTGATAACGATCTTGTTTTAAATGATCACACACCTGGATTCGGGTCTGCAGCGCGGTTTGTCGGACAAGCGTTTACAGGTGTAAATCTTGATAATAGAGCCTTAAAAGGCGTTTATATAGGTGTTGTTATGGGCAGACATGCTGGATTTTTGACGGCCTCATCTATTGTGGGTCAAAAGTATCCTGACGACGGACCACATTTGGTCTACTTGCCGGAGCGTGTCTTTAGTATGGATAAGTTTTTGAATGATGTTAAAACAGTGTATAATAGACTGGGTCGCTGTATCGTTGCTGTTTCAGAAGGCATAAAAGATGAAAATGGAGTTCCGATTTTAAAGACACTTCAAGAAACAATGGAAGTGGATCAGCATGGGAATTTACAACTTTCAGGAACGGGTGCTCTTGGAGACTTACTTGTAAAAGAAGTTAAAGAAAAATTGGAAATACCAAGAGTGCGTTCAGATACATTTGGATATTTACAGCGTTCATTTATGGGCTGTGTTTCAGATGTAGATCAACATGAGGCGAGAGAAGTTGGAGAAAAGGCCGCTCAATATGGAATCTGGAACAATGTTGATGGATCGATTGTTATTAATCGTACAGGTCATTATTCAGTGAATTACGAACTTGTAGATCTTTCTAAAATAGCAGGTAAAACAAAGTATATGCCTTCTCATTTTATTAATTCTGCTGGAAATCACGTAACAGATCAGTTTAGATATTATGTACAGCCATTAGTGGGCACTGATTTTCCAGTCGCACGACGGTTAAAAGCGCCAATGGCCCCTAAAATATTAAATAAGTAAGGTGGTAAAAGGATGTTCAAGTTTCTTTCTGGAAACAAGCCTCAAATAGAGGATTTAGAAAAGTATGAAGATGAAGATGCAATTCTTTGGAGTGCGTTTAAAGGAAAATATGAAGTTCATTCATCTGTAATTGAAGGTTTTGAACTAACATGGTATGACTCTGAAACAGAAGGTGAGACCGTAGTCATGTTTCCTGGAACGACAGGCCGAGCCGACGTATGGCACGCATATTTCCTTGAGCTTTCAAAGAATTATAGAGTTCTTATCCCAAATTATCCTGAGGTGAACCAATTAGAAACTTTTTGTAGTGTCTTGAATGAGTGGATGAACCACTTAACTGTTAAAAAGGCGACCTTCGTTGGACAGTCTTTTGGCGGTGTTATTGCACAAGTATTTTCAGAGGCATTCCCAGAGAAAGTTGAAAAGTTGATTTTACTAACATGCTTTGCGAATACTGAAGCAGTGAAACCAAAGACAAGAAAAAACTATCATAGCAGTTTAAAACGTTTCATAAACGCATTGAAAGATCTTAAATTTGAAAGTCTTCAAAAGACAGTTTTTAAGCAAGTTGTAAAAGGTGTCGATGTCGCATTTGTTGAAAATAAGGAATTTTGGAAAGCTTTCTATGGAAACTTGTTGCTTGAGTCAGCACCGTCGCTTCTCAAGGTCATTCATGAGATTCAGTTGGATTACTGGATGGGAATTCAGTCAGAGCCTTCTGAGTGGAGTGGTCCTGTTCTGCTTGTAGAAGCAACAACAGACAGTTCGTATGATCGTGAAGAGAAAAAGGCGCTCATGAACAGATACCCAAATGCTGAAGTAAAAAAAATAAAGGGCAGTAGTAATTTATCACATATTCGTGAGAAGAAGATTATTCTTGATTCTATCAATGCCTTTGTAGAATAATTAAAAAGAACAAAAAAACCCACAATCTTGTGGGTTTTTTCTATTCAGAGTTATTGTAAGACTCGGTACAATTTAAGAGTGTTTAAAAAAAGACATCATCTTCAGATTTGAGACGAATTGGTATTTTTATGTGGAAGTGAACACCCTTGTTTTCTTCACTTTGAACTTCTATTGTTCCGTCAAGGGTTCTGGTAATGAGATTATATACAATGTTAAGTCCAAGACCAATGCCGCCTTGTCCACGTTTTGTGGTGAAAAATGGTTCAAATATCTTTTCGATATGTTCATTAGCAATTCCAAGACCATCGTCTACGTAATGAATGTGTAGCATGTTTTTCTCAACAGGTTCTACACTGAGATGCATTGTACCGTTGTCAAGACCGTCAAATCCGTGAATAAGTGAATTCATCACGAGGTTGGTAATGACTTGAGTAACGATACTTGGATAGCTTAATATAACAATATCTTCAGGACATTCAAGAGTCACCTTATAATTTGTATGTTTGAGTTGTGGGCTCAAGCTCTGAATAATCCCATCTAGGTATTCTTGAAGATTGAATTCTCTGAGCTGTTCGGTGGACTGATCCACAGCAATTTGTTTGAATTTATTCACAAGACCAGCCGCATTTTTTAAGTTTGTCAGTACAAGTTTTGTTGTGCTTTGAAGTCCTTCAAGGAACTCGATCATACCCGAACGGGTGAGTTTATTACTTGAAAGTGCCTTATCAATATCTCGGCATTCTTTTTCCAAGTATGAGATGGCTGTTATTCCAATGCCGAGTGGCGTGTTGATCTCGTGGGAAACACCGGCGACTAATCGGCCAAGTGCTGCCAATTTTTCAGATTCAATGAGTTGATTTTGAGTCTCTTTTAATGATCTTAAGGAATCCTCAAGAAGCAAATTGGATTCCTCAAGCTTGGTTTGATTCATTTGTAATTTATACATGGAAAGTTCAAGTTCGCGATTGGTTTCGTTGAGCAAGTATGCTCTACGTTCAACCTTAGCTTCTAACTTTTCATTGAGTTCTTCCATTTTGTGCTCAGCATTTTTAAGGTCTGTTATATCAATGACAACACCAAGCATACCCCATTCATTGGAATTCCAAATGAAATAAGGGATTTTTTTAAAGCGCATAAAATGGTTATGTCCATTTTGATCTTGCATCGGAATTTCGTTTATAACAACAGGTTTGTGTTGATCGTAAACTTCATCTTGACCTTCACGAAAGGCTTCAAGAAATTCGGTGGAATGATTTTTTAAAACGTCATGGTCCTGTTGTCCAATGACATCGGATTCTTTGAGACCAAAGAAATTAAGGAAGGACTTATTCACCAAAGTGTAGCGACCGGTTTTATCCTTTACAGAAATATGATAAGGCACCAAATTGATTAAATTACTTAATTCTTGTTGGGTCATATCAAGTTCTGTATTCATAGTTGTTATTTGTTGGTTTTTCTCTAAGAGTTCTTCTTGAATACTCATTCTAAGGTTGAGTTCTTGTCTGAGTTTCTCAGTTTGGTGTGCGACTTGACGACGCAAAAGGCGATTCCAAAGGAAAAAACTACCGATGATCACTATGACAAAAAGCAAGGATATGAGCAGGATAAGGAGAAGATTATTATTGAGTATATTCTCCATGCGATAAGAGATCCACTTCGTCTTGATCTCGTTTTTCTTTTGATCAGGCATTGAGGCAATGGCTTTATCCATTATGCCTCTTAATGTTTCATAGTCATCGCGCACAGCAAATGTGAGTTGATATGTAAAATCCACATCACCCGCAGATTTTAAATTTGTGATACCGAGTTGACTGGTGTAATGACTGCCCTGTCCAATATCAACAACGAGCGCGTCTATTGTTCCAAAGGAGAGCTGTTTTAGTGCTTTTTCAATAGAATCATATTTTATGAGTTCAATATTTGGAAATTTGATTTCTAAATAATCTTGAACAGCATAATCTCTCATAACCCCGGTTTTGAGTGTTAAAAGGTCAGCTTCTTCTAGATTGCCGCTAAAATCTTCACGTACGAGGATGGTATTGGCGAGGTCGACATAGGGAGATGTGAAGGTTAGAAACTCAGCCCGCCGAGGATTTTTCGTGCCTGTAATCATATCGATCTCTTTTGATTCAGCTTTTTCTAGGATTTCTGTCCAGTTTTTTAATTGTATAATTTTGAATTTTATATTGTAATTGTTCTGAATCCAAGTTAAATACTCAGGGGCAATTCCTTGAGCATTACCGTTGTAATCAAAGTATTCAATGGGTGCAAATCCCGGGTCCGGTGCATAATAAATAACCGGATGTTCTTCAAGCCAGGCTTTTTCTTCATTGGTCAGTTCGAATGAAGTGTCGGCACTAGCGAATGGAACCAGGCTAGATAGAATAAGAATTATTATAATTAAAACACTAATGTGAGATGTTCTTTTCATAGATGCCTCCGGTGCGATTTTTATTACTTATACCCAATAGTCAAAGGGTGTCTCAGTTTAAACTCACGAGATCCATGGCGTTTTTTGAAGTATGCATGTATAAATGGAGTCATAATTTGTGAATGTTTCTAGAATTAGAATAAACCACAATCAATTGTGGTAATATAACTGATAGTTCAGTATAACGAGTATATTAATTGTTGATAAAATCATTGATCATGAGAATGAACAAGGAGTGAATGAATATGGCACAAATTAAAGTTGATTATTCGAAAACAGGTTTAACGGCAGAGCAAGTCAAAGGACTTCAAGAGCAACTGACGAGTGCACATGATATGCTTCATGATGGCACTGGAAAAGGCAGCGAGTTTACTGGTTGGGTAGACCTTCCCGTAAAGTACGACAAAGAAGAATTTGACCGTGTGAAGTCTGCTGCTAAGAAAATTCAAGACACAGCAGATGTACTTATCGTTGTAGGCATTGGTGGATCTTATCTTGGTTCCCGTGCTGCTATTGAAGCGTTAACACACTCATTCTACAATAACTTGAGTAAAGAAGATCGTAAAACACCTGAAGTTTATTTCGCAGGAAATAGCATCAGTGGAAAGTATCTTTCTGACCTGATGGACGTTATTAAAGACAAAGATGTATGTGTAAATGTTATTTCTAAGTCTGGTACAACAACAGAGCCAGCGATTGCTTTTAGAATCTTAAAAAGCTTTATTGAAGAAAAATACGGTAAAGAAGAAGCGAAGAATAGAATTTTTGCTACAACAGATAAAGAAAAAGGTGCACTGCGTACACTTGCAGATCAAGAAGGTTACGAGACGTTTATCATTCCGGATGATGTCGGTGGTCGTTACTCTATTTTAACACCAGTTGGACTTCTTCCAATTGCTGTTGCAGGAATAGATATTGATGCAATGATGCATGGCGCGCTAGACGGTTTTGAAGAATACCAAAATAAAGCGGTTGAAGAGAATCCTTGTTATCAGTACGCTGCAGTTAGAAACCTACTCTATACAGGCGGAAAAAAAATTGAAATCATGGTGAACTATGAGCCAGCGCTTTCATACATATCAGAGTGGTGGAAGCAACTTTACGGCGAAAGTGATGGAAAAGACGGTAAGGGTTTATTCCCTGCTGCGGTCAACTTCTCAGCAGACCTTCACTCAATGGGTCAGTATATTCAAGATGGTGAAAGACATCTGTTTGAAACTGTATTAAACATTGGTAAGCCAGAACGTGATGTTCAGGTACCATTTGATCCCGCGAATCTTGATAACTTGAACTACCTTAACGAAGAAACAATGGACTTCGTTAATAAAAAAGCTTTTGAAGGTACAATTCTAGCGCACGTAGATGGCGATGTTCCAAACATGGTTTTGGAGATTCCAGAGATGAATGCGTACTACTATGGCAAGCTGATGTACTTCTTCGAGAAGGCGTGTGGTATTGGTGGTTATATGATCAATATTAATCCATTCGACCAACCAGGCGTTGAAGCGTACAAGAAAAACATGTTTGCACTACTTGGTAAACCAGGATTTGAAGATCTAAGAGCAGAGCTGTTAAAGCGCCTGTAATTTGCTATAAAAGGAGTCGAATATAGAGATGTATATAGGTATCGATCTAGGGGGCACGAATATCGCCGGCGGACTTGTTCATAAGAATGGTTCTGTTGTCGAGATCAAATCTGTACCAACAGGCAAAGAACGTGGATTCGAAGCGGTATCGAAAGATATCATTTCATTAATTCGCGATCTGATGTCAAATGCCGAAGAACCTGTTGAAGGTGTTGGTGTTGGAGTGCCAGGCGTTGTAGATAAAAATCTTTCAATGATATATTACTGTACAAATCTAAACTGGTACGATCAAGATTTGGGTAGAATTTTATCAGAGGAACTTGGTATACCAGTTTTCGTAGACAATGACGCCAACTTGGCGGCATTAGCCGAACTCGAAGTAGGCGCTCTAACAAGTGCTAAAAATGCAGTTATGCTGACGCTCGGAACGGGTGTTGGCGGAGGCGTGTCTGTGGATGGTCATATTCTTCGTGGTTCACATGGTCTAGGTTCTGAAATAGGCCACATGATTATTGGCGAAAATTTCTATGATTGTAATTGCGGCAACAATGGTTGTCTTGAAACTTTCTCATCGGCAACCGCTGTGATTAAATTTGCAGAGAAGTTGGTTGATGACAATAAGTATCCTGAATCACCTCTTAATGAAGTTAGAAGAACATCTGGACTTTCAGCCAAAACTGTTATCGATGCTGCAAAAGCAGGGGATGCACTTGGCAATGAAGTGTTCGACAGACTGATTAAGTATCTTGCAATCGGTGTGACGAATATCGTAAATATTTTCGATCCAGAAATGATTGCAATTGGCGGCGGTGTTGCACATACCGGAGAATTTTTAATGGAGAAGCTAACTGCTAAAGTTAAGCAAATGGCCTTTATTAAAGAGTTTCCAAGTGCTAAAATCGTATTTGCTGAACTTGGAAACGATGCTGGTGTAATTGGAGCTGCAATGCTTCCGAAGACTGAAATTTAATATTTAAGTTGATGACAAGATCAGAGGTGTTTCTTCTGATCTTGTTTTTTTGCAAGTAAGATATAAGCATAAAAAATCTTTAAGTAAATACTGTGAGTTTGCGCAGGAGAAGGTATTGATTAGTACGTGAAGACGTACTATAATAATTGCTTATAGTGCAAGAGTACTAGAACTTTGCATTATGAGTGGTAGAAAAGGCATATGTAAGGAACTGTATGAGGGGGAAGGTATGAAAAAGCTACTGACATCACAAATCGGATATATAACTACAATTATTCTGAGTCTGGTTTTATCAACCGCTGTTGGAATGGCCATGGTTCAAATGCTTGAAACGGCTTCTGCATTTGTTCATGTGATACTAATTGTTTTGATAACATCAGGACCGCTTCTTTTGCTCACTTTTATTAAGAGACGTATGATGCTAAGTCAAGTTCAGTCTTGGCTAGAAGAGTTAGCAGAAGGAAACTACAGAATCAATTTAAATCCAAATGAAAATGATGGTTACTCTAAAATTAAGACAGGCATTATCGATGTGGCACAAAATAGCGAGAATGTGTTTGAAAAACTAATCATCACATCCATTCAAACTAATAAATTGATTGGGGACTTAAAGACATTCATGCATGAGAATGCAAAAAGAATGCTTGAAGTTTCAGATGTTCTTGAAAAGGTTATGGAAGACAATATCGACTACACAAGCCAAATTAGTGACTCAAAAAATAAACTTGATGATATTGGTGCGTTTGTTGGTCATATAGAAGGTGTTATGCAAAATGCAAAGGAAGCGTCTCAGGCTTCGGCAGATGTTTCTTTATCAGTGGAACAAAGAATTGACGATACAGTGAACACGTTTGAAGAAGTACAAACGGCAGTATCGCATTTCAACAATGTTGTTGAAGGTCTTGGATCTCGTACGCGTCAAATTGTTGAAATCTCAAATACAATTGAAAATATTGCTGAGCAGACCAATTTGTTGGCTCTAAACGCAGCTATTGAATCAGCTAGGGCAGGAGAAGCTGGTCGAGGATTTGCTGTTGTTGCAGACGAAATTAGAAAGCTGAGCATCAACACTTCTGATGCACTTCATGAGATTCAAGGTATTGTTGGAGAAATTCTTGGCAGCGTTGATCAGGCAATGACACAGATGGACGAGAATAAGCGTATCAGTGCCACGGCTATGTCGATGGCGAGTGGTGCTAAAGACATGTTTGGTACCATTAAATCCAACGCGGATGAAACCGGTGGAAGTGTTCAAAGTGCATTTGATGTTTTGTTGGACTTAGAGAAAAACGTGAAAACAGTTGTAAGCTCTGTATCGAATATGGCTGATATGTCTGTAGCTACTGTTGAAAAAGCAGAAGCATCAAAAGAACAAGCGCATGCTCTTGAAAAGGATATTAAATTCCTTGCAGGTTCAGTTGAGAAGCTTGATGAAAATGCGAAATCTTTCTACGAGTATATAGCTGACAAGACGACGGATACCATTTTAAAGAAACATGTTGATATCCTAGTTGATAATATTGGTGAATGTAAAGATGTAGACTGTTGTAAAGACATTGCTTCAAGATTCAATATAGATCAGTTTCAAATACTTGATGCTTCAGGAAAGATCGTTTCTGCTACAGAATCTGAGAGTTTAGGGCTAGATTTATTTGGCATTTATCCACCATATAAAGAATTCTTGGATTCTGCAAAAGACATGTATTTGTTCACGCCGATTGTGGTTCGTCTTGATGGATATTACGCAAGATTCTGTGCAAAACGTCTTCCGAACCATAAAGGACTTCTCATTGCAGAGTATTCTTTCGGGATTAAAGAGTCAGATGCGAATTAATTAGTTTAATCAGGGTTTAATAAAATTTTTCCGAGAGTGTCGTGAGAGCGACACTCTTTTTTTTATAGATATCATTTGAAGTGATTAACGGAAGTGCTGATGGATGTGCAGATAAAAGGGTAGGTTGTAAATATTCCGAAAATTATGTATATTCAAGTTAGGACAATGCTTCATCTAAGGAGGAGACGCAAGTGAAAAAGGGTGAACTTAAAATATTTTATGGCAGTTCAGGTGATCAGTTTGCACGTCGAATGAGTCGCTATATGCATGTAGATACAGGCATGACAAGTGTATTTAGGTTTACGGAAGGAAATACTTTTGTAAAGGTGAATGAACCAATCCGCGAACAGGATTTCTTTTTTGTTCACCCCATCGGTCTTGATCCTAATAACGAATTTATGGAATTAATATTTTGGATAGATGCTGCAAAACGTGCCAGCGCACGTTCCGTTACAATCATAATGCCATATTTCTCATATGCAAAAGCAGATAAGAAGGATGAACCACGCGTTTCTATTCGAGGGCGCGTATGTGCCGATATGCTTGAAATGGTCGGCGCAGACAGGATTATAACAATGGACTTACATAGCCCGCAAGTTCAGGGGTTTTTCACAAAACCTGTGGATCATCTTTATGCAATGCCATTACTCGCACAAAGAATTGAACAATTGAATCTTGAAGATTTGGTTGTGGTTTCTCCCGATGCAGGATTTGTGGCAGATGCGAGACGATATGCAAACCGACTAGGTACAGGTCTTGTTATTGGTAACAAGTTTAGATCTGGACACGATGAAAATGCTGAAATAATGGAGATCATTGGGGATGTTAAGGGCAAAAATTGCTTGATTGTAGATGATTTTTCAATCACAGGGGGGACACTTTGTCACATTGCGGAACGACTAAAAGATGAAGGTGCGAACCGAATATTTGCATCTCTCTCTCATATTTTACTAAATGAACAAGGTGTAAAACGTCTTGAGGAAAGTCCTATTGAACTATTGATCAGTACAGATTCCGTTTATAATCCGGCGGTCATCAACAGCGAAAAGATTGAATTAATTTCAGTTGCACCTTTGTTTGCAGAAGCGGTTATGCGAATTGTAAATAGAGAATCCCTTGGAAATCTGTTTGATAAAATACCAGAGACAGTATTTGAACAGTCATTACTTCTCACAAAAGTAGAGTAGGAGGTCGCCTATGTACCAAGAACTCATTAATGATGGAAACAGTAGATGGCAAAGAGCTTTTGAAAACAGTGATGCGGTGGCATTTGCTGAGATATTTGATGAAGATGGTGCTTTGTTTGGTTCTGGTGGCGACATCGTTCGAGGTCGTGCAGCCATCAGAGAGCGAATTTCGAAATTTATGGAGTCAGAAGGACCGATGTCGGTAGATATTGACACGAGAGGTATCTGGGAGTCAGAAGGCCTGGTCTATGAGTCTGGTGTTTATGCATATAAAGAATTAGGAGAGGATACAATACTTTCCGAAGGCACTTACGTGGTCATTTGGAAGCCACAGAAAAATGGTGGATTAAAAATTTGGAAGGATATTGGAGTGACTTGGAACAAATAAGGTTAATGCTCTACAAAATAGTGATACGAGACCTTGTGGCGTTTTTATAGAAAACGCCACATTTTTAATTGAATCAAAATAAGCTAAAATGTTAAAAATCCTTTAATTTTGAATGAGGTTTTACAATATCAGCTTACTAAAAGCATGTACACTGAAAATACACAATGTTACAATTGTGCATGAAAAGATGAGCAACATAACTATTGTGCTTACGGAGGGTGATATTATGAGATCATTATCAGAGAAACATGCTGCTATTCAACCATCGGTGACGTTGGCTATTACAGCAAAAGCAAAAAAAATGAAAGCTGACGGTGTTGATGTTCTGAGTTTTGCTGCAGGCGAACCAGATTTTAAGACACCTCAACATATCAGAAAAGCTGCTATAGATGTTATTGAAGCTGGAAATACAGGCTATACTGCTGCAAGTGGTATTCCTGCACTAAAGCAAGCAATCTGCAACAAACTGGATAACGATAATGGCGTAAAGTATAAGCCGGAGAACATTATTGTTTCAAGTGGAGCGAAACACTCATTATTTAATACACTACAAGTACTGCTTAATCCTGGTGATTCTGTACTTTTTGCAACACCATTTTGGGTAAGCTATCCAGAGCTTATTAAAATGGCAGGTGGAGAACCAATCCAAATCATGACAACAGAAGATGGTGGATTCAAAGTGACGCCTGAGCTTCTTGAAAGTGCGCGTACAGAAACAACGAAGGCTATTATTATTAATAGTCCAAACAACCCAACTGGTACTGTTTACACAGAAGAAGAACTAAAAGCCATCGCACTTTGGGCTGTGGAGAATAAACTATATATCATTTCTGATGAGATTTACGAGAAGCTTGTTTATGGAGCGACTCATACATCAATGGCGTCTTTTGGTGATGCAGTGAAGAAAAGAACAATTATCGTAAACGGTATGTCTAAAGCATATGCTATGACAGGCTGGAGAATTGGTTACACAGCTTCTAATCTTGAAATTGCTAAAATGATGAACAATATCCAGTCACATGCCACATCAAATCCAAATACAGTTGCTCAATATGCTGCACTTGAAGCTATTGAAGGTGATCAAGAACCACTAGATGCAATGGTGATGGAGTTTGGTGCTCGTCGTGACTTTATGGTTGACCGTGTTAATGCCATTAAAGGCATCAGTTGTAGAAAACCAGAAGGCGCGTTTTACGTTATGGTGAATATCGAAGAAATCATAGGGAAAACACTTGGTGGCGTAAAGATCACAGGCTCTATGGCATTTGCAGAGTACCTTCTTGATAACTCACAAGTGGCAGTCATTCCTGGCGCAGGCTTCGGTGTTGATAATTACGTTAGATTGTCTTATGCAACATCAATGGACAATATTATTCGTGGTCTTGACCGCATTGAGTCCGCAATTAAATAGCATATTTGGGAGATTAAAATAGAAACACCCTACAGAATCTATGGATAACTATTTAGTGATAATAGTTATCCATAGATTTTTTCTATATGAAATCTTTTTACATTCAAACCATAAAATGGATAATTTTGATAACAACTTCACAAAGAACGCAAAAAGTAATCACGATTAGAATTTAACCGTGATTACTTTTTTACTTTCTTTTATCAAGTTAATATACACTTGATCTTATGAAGTATAATGAAAACTTATATTAAAGATCTTATGTTCTTTACATATTTCGTGATCACACATGTAAAAAGGAACACTTTTACGTTCGGTTGTTAATTCAGTAACAAAATTCTAGTAATTGAAACTTATGAGTTTTAATAAAATTTGGGTATAATGAAATTATAAATTTTCAGAAAATTTCAAATACTAAAAGGAGATGTGATGAATGATGCAACTAGATACTCTATTTGAGCAAGTTGAATCGATTGTTGAAAAATATGGACGAGAGAGATCAAACCTGCTTGCAATACTTTCTGAAGCACAAGATTTGGTAGCGCACAACTATATACCAGAAGAGATGGCTGAGTTTATTGCCTGTGGTATGTGCATTCCTACAAGTCAAGTATATGAGGTTATAACGTTTTATGGTCTGCTCAGTGAAGTGCCAAGGGGAAGACATATTGTTCAGATTTGTGATAGCACAGTCTGTCGATTAAATAAGAATACTTCGCTTGGTGAAGTGCTTGAAAGACAACTTGGAATTAAAATCGGAACAACTAGTGACGATGGCGAGGTCACTCTTGAGTATACACCATGCTTTGGAGCATGCGATATTTCACCGGCAATTCGAGTTGATAAAAAGGTTTATGGAAATCTGACTGAGGAAAAGCTTAGAAGAGTTATCAATCAAACTGTGGGAGGGAGAAAAGCATGAAACGGACAGCAAATTTGATTTCAGGTCAACTAAAAAAATATGATCCGCTTCAACTGAGCTCTTATGAAGCACTAGATGGATTTGCGGCCTTGAAAAAGGCTTTTGAATTGGGATCGGACGGAATTATTGAAGAAGTTGATGCTTCAGGTCTTATGGGGCGCGGTGGCGCGGCTTATCCAACTGGCAAAAAGCTCAGACAGTCTGCTGATGTTCCTGGTGAGATTAAGTACCTGATATGCAATGCGGATGAAGGGGAACCTGCAACATTTAAAGACCGACATCTACTTGAATTTGATCCATACTCCATTATTGAAGGGATGGTTATCTCAGCTTATGCAGCTGGAGCGACCCATGGATTTATATACATAAGAGAAGAGTATCTCTATTTGCATGATATGCTCAGACAAGTTTTAGCACTTCTTCGAGAAGGGGGATATTTAGGCACTAATATTCTTGGCAAGGGATTTGACTTTGACATTGAACTCTTTTCTGGTGCTGGTGCGTACATTTGTGGAGAAGGCAGCTCGTTGATAGAATCAATGGAAGGTAAATCAGGTCGTCCTCGAATCAAACCACCATATACAAAAGTAAGTGGCTTGAATAAGAAGCCAACATTAGTTCAGAACGTTGAAACGCTAACTACAATTAAGAGTGTTCTATATCATGGTTCAGATGTATTTTTGAAATACGGTACAGAAAAAAGTCATGGCACAAAGCTCATAAGTTTGTGTGGAAATGTAAACAATCCTGGTGTTTATGAAGTGCCATTTGGTATAACACTTCGAGAAATTATTTACGATATCGGTGGTGGCATTAAAAGTGGTGAAGATGTAAAATTCCTGCAGCTTGGTGGTGCGTCTGGTGCAATTATGCCGAAATCCCTTATTGACATTCCGTATTCATATGAGTCTTTAAAGGAGCATGGATTAGAAATTGGATCAGGTGCCGTACTTGTTGCGGACAATACGAATCGAATTATTGACTTTCTTGACTCTGTGCAGACATTCTTCTTGCATGAGAGCTGCGGAAAGTGTACCCCTTGTCGTGAGGGCAATCGTCAGTTGTCTAACATCATAGGCCGAATGAAAGACGGTGTAGCAACCAATCAAGATGCTGCCAGTGTTGAACGAATTTCTAACATCATGAAGTACGCATCGTTTTGTGGCCTCGGTAAAACGGCTCCAACAGCCGTGTTGACAGCCATTCGTTATTTTTCAGATGAATTGTTCAGCAAGGGGGATGTATATGAAAGAGTGTAAAGTCGTTATAGATAATAAGGAATTGGTTGTAGAGAGCGGCATAACAATTCTTGAGGCTGCTAAAAAAGCCAATATTAATATTCCAACTCTTTGTCATCATCCGGCTCAGGAAGTGAAGGCGAATTGTAGAATATGTCTGGTTCAGACAGGACCCGAGAAACTTGTAACGGCATGCTCGACTCCTATTTATGATGGTATGAATATCAAAACAAATTCGAAGCTGGTTAGAGAAACACAAAAGGGTGTATTAGAGCTGATTTTAGCAAATCATAATCAAGACTGTCTTAGATGTATCCGAAACGGCAAATGTGAACTTCAGGACTTATGTGAAATGTTCAATATATCAAGAGCGGACATTGGAGAAGTGGCACTTTGTGATGTGACTGTAGATTCTCAACCTATGGATCTTTCAAATCCGAGTATTGTCCGTGATTACTCAAAGTGTATCAAGTGCAACAGATGTGTTGAAACTTGTTTGAACGTTCAAGACGCAGCCGTTTTAGCAGCCTCACATAGATCAATAGACTATACAATACAACCTGCATTTGGAAAAAGCTTGGACAAGACTCTTTGTACGTATTGCGGCCAGTGTATCAACGTGTGTCCTGTTGGAGCTATCTATGAAAAAGATTATATTGACACAGTTTGGGATGCACTCGATAATCCTGATTTGCATGTTGTTGTACAAATGGCGCCAGCTGTTCGTGTGGCCATTGGCGAAGAATTTGGTATGGAACCTGGAACGAATGTGACTGGAAAAATTGTTGCGTCACTCAGACGAATTGGTTTTGACAATGTTTTTGACACAAACTTTACAGCTGATTTGACGATTCTTGAAGAAGGCTATGAGCTTCTTAACCGTATTAAAAATGGTGGTAAACTTCCAATGGTGACATCATGTTCACCTGGATGGATAAATTATATGGAAGGATTTTATCCTGATTTAATCGATAATATGTCAACCTGTAAATCTCCGCAACAGATGTTTGGTTCACTTTCAAAGACATACTATGCGGAAAAAGTGAATATCCATCCATCAAAAATATTCACAGTTTCAATTATGCCATGTACTGCAAAAAAATATGAGGCGCAAAGACCTGAAATGAACTCATATGGAGTTATTGACGTGAACGCAGTTTTGACAACAAGAGAGCTTGCGCGAATGATCAAAATGTCAGGTGTTGATTTCCCAACAATCTCAGAAGAACAATTTGATGACCCATTTGGAATTACAACAGGCGCTGCTGTCATATTCGGTGCAACAGGTGGTGTTATGGAAGCTGCGCTAAGAACTGTATATGAGGTTGTAACGGGTGAAGAGCTTGAGGCAATAGATTTCCATGAAGTTCGTGGTCTTGAAGGTATTAAGGCTGCTGAGGTCGATTTGGCGGGTACAACTGTAAAGGTTGGCGTGGCAAATGGCCTTGCCAATGCGAAAAAGCTCATGAGGGATGTTCGGTTAGGGAAATCTGATTTTACATTCATTGAAATTATGGCATGTCCAGGCGGATGTATCGGAGGCGGCGGACAACCTATTTCAAGAGATCCTGATATAAAAGAAAAGCGTATTAAAGGTATTTATGGAATAGATCGACACAAAGTTCTTAGAAAATCTCATGAGAATCCAGCAATTAAAAAGCTTTATGATGATTTCCTCGGAGAACCAAATGGGCATAAGTCTCATGAACTATTGCATACGCATTACACTCCAAGACCAGGGAGTCGGATTAAGCTGTAACAGGTTAAGAAAAATGCAAATAAAAAAGAGTGTCCCTATGACACTCTTTTTTATGCTTATTGCTGTTTAATTATTTTTAATCTTTTAGTGTATCTGTGAATCAAATTTGTTAAAGATTCCATCGATACACCGTAAATTGCCCCACACAGCAGACCTGCTACAGCTGTTGTATAATCGCCAGCAACACCATAGGTGACAAAACAGCCGATAAATGCAGTAGGTATAATACCCAACCAGCTGATTTGCGATTGCCAGCACATCATGAACGAGATTGCGCCAGCTGTTACAGCACCAACACCTGTAAATGGAACCCAGTTACAGATAAGGATAGCAACAGTCGCCCAAAATACTCCGGATAGATTACCAAAAACGGATTTTATTGCACCTTCAAGTTTTCCGCCTCCCACAAAGAAGCTTGAGCAACCGGCAAAGCCGATCCAGGCTGGAATGCCTATGAGTGTGCTAATTTCGATCCAAGCACCGGCTAATAAACCAGCGGCGATGGACATTGACATGATATAGCTAATGGTGATCATCCTCCCTGTTCATAAAGATTACGCAGGGTGTTAAAACACGCCTGATAATCGGGGGAGAAAATACATTATAACATGGTAGGGAGTAAGTTGATATAGTGGGGGGAAGATGCGGAATTGTTCGAAAATATCGACTAGTGTTTAAATTCCTTTAGTTGTGTGTTAAAGATGTTTGGGTTTGGTATATAGAACTGCCCTAGCAATCTTCGATTGCTTAGGTCATGTGTTAAAGATGTTCGGGTTTAGTGTATATGAACTGCCCTAGCAATCTTCGATTGCTTAGGTCATGTGTTAAAGATGTTTGGGTTTGGTATATAGAACTGCCCTAGCAATCTTCGATTGCTTAGGTCATGTATTAAAGGTGTTCGGGTATGGTGTATATGAACTGCCCTAGCAATCTTCGATTGCTTAGGTCATGTATTAAAGGTGTTCGGGTTTGGTGTATATGAACTGCCCTAGCAATCTTCGATTGCTTAGGTCATGTATTAAAGGTGTTCGGGTTTGGTGTATATAGAACGCCCCTAGCAATCTTCGATTGCTTAGGTCATGTATTAA
>Ga0209272_10000648_pt1 | contig 26382 bp, 28 predicted proteins | sample tdDd002_FD_187125 | JGI IMG/M metagenome (GOLD analysis project Ga0209272, IMG submission 187125) | Marine sediment microbial communities from the Atlantic coast under amendment with organic carbon and nitrate - tdDd00.2 (SPAdes)... | ecosystem: Environmental > Aquatic > Marine > Coastal >... | reverse complement strand
ATGTGAAAATCCTGATCTTGTGCTGCTTGATATTATGCTGCCCAGAAAAGGTGGCTTTGAGATACTGCCTGAGCTAACAAAATCAGATACACCTGTGATCATTCTCAGTGCAATGGATGGGCTCACAGATAGGGTGAAAGGCCTTAATATGGGGGCTGATGACTATATCACCAAACCCTTTGAATCGATAGAACTTATTGCACGGATTAATGCAGTACTCAGGCGACGCAGTAAGAGTACAGAGAGTAACAAGTCGGACCTGGCACAATTTGACGACATCAGCATTTGTTTTGAAAGCATGGAGGTTACAAAGGCAGGAATCATAGTGGATTTGACGTTCAAGGAATTCGAGCTGTTGAAGATCATGGTTCAGAACAAAGGTATGGTGTTGTCACGATCAAAGCTTCTAGAACGCGTCTGGCAGTACGATTACGAGGGTAATACGCGCACTGTGGACATGCATGTTCAAAAGCTTCGTCAAAAGCTGGGAACAGACAGGATTGCAACTGTGTATAAGGTTGGCTACAGGTTTAATGGATAGCTTGAGGTGATTATAGTGAAGCTCAGGAATAAGATTATTGTGCTATGTCTTACGGTATCTATCGCTGTTGTGGCTATTTCAGGTGTTCTGATCATCGAAGGGATTCACAACGATATTCTGGACAGAGAAATTGAAGGCATATTAGAGAACTCAGACAATATGAAAATGGCGTTGAAGCGCATCATAGGCGTGGAAGGTCCTGAAAGATCTCTGGGCATCTTAGACACCATTGGCCCAGAAAACATGGAAGTCCAGTATATGGTCGATTACTTGGAAGCCATTGAAGGCAATGAAGTGGATTATGGCCTATATTACTCTCAAGATGAAATGATATTTTCGACGACTGACATGGAGTTGATGCCGAATGATCCGATTTTTTCCTATGCGGATAATGGTGTCAAAAGTTATGAATTACGCAAGAATAACGGACTGTATTACGTTTTCATAGGTGACTCAATAAGGCTGAGATCAATGGATTATGCAGTCTTTATATTACGTAAGGATATCACATACATTATGCAGTCCAGATCGAAGGAGTATATGAACTTCATCGGAATGATGGCGGCCGTTGCAATTGTTTTAATGATTACACTGCATTTTTTCAGCAAGAGGATCACACGAAATATCAATGATCTGATCGAAGTCTCTGCGAAAATTGCTGGAGGGCGCTTCAACGAACGCGTTGAAGTCAGCGGAAATGATGAAATAGCCGAAATGGCTGAGCGTTTTAATTACATGGCCATGGAGGTTGAAGTGCGAGTTCGTGAACTTGAGAAGGCGTCGGAAGCACAACAACGTTTTATCAATAATCTAACCCATGAAATGCGCACGCCACTCACCTCGATTATTGGTTATGCAGAGCTTCTTCGAAATAACTTGTGCAACGCTGAAATACAAACAAAAGGACTCCACCATATCTATGAGGAAGGGAAGCGTTTGGAAACACTGAGCAGACGTCTTGTAGATATAGTGTTGTATGAGAATATAGAGCTCAGCAAAGAGTCAGTGAATATTGGTGAACTCTTTGACGATGTTCATCGAATCGTTTCCTATAAGGCAGATGAGAAGCAGATAACCTTAAGAACAGTCACTGCTGAGGGTCTCTTACAGGTTGATCGACAGCTTTTTAACGTGGTTTTGAGCAATCTGATAGACAACGCTATCAAGGCATCTGATGAGAGATCGGAGATTGAGTTTGGTGCGGTTTTCACTGAAGGTCAAACGAGACTTTATGTGCGAGATTTTGGCAAAGGAATCTCGGCGTCTGCACTTCAAAAGGTTAAGGAACCGTTCTATACCTCAGACCTTGCACGAAATCGAAACCACTCAGGTATGGGCCTTGGACTTACACTTTGCGACCAGATTGTACGCCTTCATGGAGCGCAGCTTGAAATAGTCAGTGAACAAAGAATAGGGACAACAGTAGAAATAAGTTTTGAACCACAGTAGATTTTACAACTTTTTTACAACTCGAAAACAGATTGTAGATATGACACAGTTATGATTGTGCTATCAACGAAAGGGAGGGATCTATTGTGAAAAAGAAAATGGTTGCACTATTGTTGATTGTAGGACTGTTGGTTACTGTGGGGTGTATGGATACCAGATTTGCAGCTGGTGCTGTACAGGTAGCGCCGTCAAGCTCAATCATCATCAAGTCTGAGCAGATTGATGTCAACAATCATACGCGCAGTGACGTCGTGGATATCCTTGGTGATCCGATCAACTACATTTGGGGTGAGTCGACGTTCACTGAGGACGATCTGCCAGAGGCTTACATTATGACTTACTCAGATGGTCTAGATATTGAGATCGTTAATAACAAGATTCAGGAGCTTCGTTACTATACTGGTGATTATGTTCATTCAAGTGGCGTGACTGTCGGTATGAGTCTTCAAGATGTTCTTGAAGCTGTAGGAGAGCCGGTGAAAGAACTCGTATCCACGGATTGCTATTATACGCCGGGCATACTTTACAAAGACATCAACGGGGATGAAGGACGTTGTTACTATGACGTGAAAGATCTCAACGTGCGAATGTTCTTTAAAGACTACAGCGTGAACTGTGTGTATGTAACGAATGATGTCGATTTATTTGAAGAACTTGCGAAGGAGTTTAAGAAGAAGATCGCAAGTGGTGAAATTGAGAGTAGAACAGATGACATCGATTTACCGTTTCTGAACGACGAAAAAGTAATTGGAGTTTGGGAAAGTGTAGATTTTGTACGCGAACTTGATCAGTTTTCGCCAGGTTCTAAATATTGGGCAGGTGGATTATACCTGGAGAATTTGGTCTTTAAGCCAGAAGGTGAATTTGAATTCACTATGGAAGCCCCTTGGGAAGGCACATGGACAAAGGGGAATGTCCTGAATACAGTGATGGTAACAGCGAGTGCATATGAGATCGTCGAAATAGATGGCGAGGAATATATGTTCTTTGAGTGGAAGAGTGGAGACTACGTCTATAGAGGTATGACACCATTCTACTACGTTATGAAGAAGGTCGATGAATAGGTTAAATAAACAAGAAACATTGAAACCGCATAGGCGACTATGCGGTTCTTTTATTTGATAAGGATAAATACGTTGATTGAGAAGAGTGGATTTACTCCGCAAGTGTGTTTTGTATTTGTACTTAAGAGGGTGTTATTACATCATTGGCATGGTAGAATATAACAAAGCAGTTATAAAAAGAGGGGCATATCTGGAACAATGGGAAAGTTATTCAGAAACTGGAGGCGCTTTTGGTGACAGTTTTGCTTAAGGGGGATTATATGAAACAGAGAACATTAGTTAGCTTAATAGTATTACTGATACTACTAACAGGTTGTACGAATCAGAGTCCAGAACAGAATGAAAACTTGGATGAAGTTAAACGTTTGGCTGACGAGAATATTAAATTACGACAAGAACAAGCGGAGTTAAAAACAAAAGTTGAGGAATTAGAGGTCGATAAAATTAACGCAGAAGAAAACTTACGATTTGCACGAATGACTCAAGAAGAGCTGCTCAAAGAAATGTCAGAAGATAATCTTGAGATGATTCAAAAAACAGAAAATCTCTCATGGGAATCAGTATTTGGCTTAAGCAGATTTGAGTTTCAAGGATCTAGCAATATAGAATTTGGGAATATAATAAATGAGCGAATCGAAGACGATGGAATCGATACTGTTTTTAATGAGCTGAGCTTAGAACGAGTTGAAATAATAGACAATGTAACAAAATCACTGTGTGCATATATTAAGAAAGAGGCGTTAGAAGCACAGTTTCAAGCAACAATGAGTGATTTCGAGACAAGTGATTCTAACAACAGAGAATATATAGTTTTAAGAATCAAAACATTACTGTTAGAGTAATAAAAACGATCTTTTAAGAGCTAAGGACAGATAGCTGATATGTTATGGAGGGAATAATATGCTTAGTATTGCTAGTTATAGTCTTATAGAAAGAAAGCTAATTATTGACAATCCATCTCAATTCTTTTGTGAATTAAAGTACCGGACAATAGAGGATGTCTATAAAAGTCTGAGGCGCTCAATGGATTTCAAGGATAATACGTTGCTTCATGAAGAAATTTTAAGAACGGCACTTCGTGAAAAAGCCCATTGGACAGATTTAATTACAAATTCAAAAGGGATTGAACACAAGAATTATTTAACAAAGTTGGATAAATGTTTGCGTACATTGGTGAAAAATAAATATATTGAGTGTAATTACCGAACCAAATTTGATGCAAAAAAACATGTACTCGATTTGAAAATAGTCGAGTTTAATATACTTGATAAAGGTGAACGGGCATTATATGAAATTGATGCTTTAAAAAAAATCGATATAGAAGAGTCATATTCGATTATTATGAAGGTCAACTTGTAGTGGATGATTTTAAAAGATTCAAATCATTTATAGATGACAATAACAATTTTAAATTGGAGGATAGACTTAGAGATTTCATCCATATGTCGACGTTAGGGATTATTGATCTTAAAATTATTATAAACGCGTTGCAAACACAGAGTTTTGATTCAGTTTATGCATTCATGAAAGAAGAGGATTTACTAAGGCATTTTGCATACTTAACAAACGCTGATTATGTAAGATTGGATTACTCATACTCAGACGTGAGCCCTTTTCAAATATCTCATAATGTTCAAATACACGCACATAGTATAACTGAATTTGGACACAGATTCTTTGAGAAACGCAATATCTTTAGAGTTAAAGAAAGTGAATACATGTTGTCAGAATTTGTGAAAGATCTGAAAGTGGGCGTTAAACAAAATGATTATATGAGTTATTTTAATAGTAATTGTTATTTAAAAGACTTCATTGTTTTTGATTTTTCCTAACGAGTATTTAACCAGAAGGTGAGTAGACATGATAAAAGAGCATAAAGAGAAGTTGAAGCATTTAGGTTTAGTAACGATTCTGTTGATTATTGCAATGATATTTTGGAGAAACCATTCAGTTTTAACACAATTAGATCAGGATAAATCCTTATCTCGATCAAGTGGCAATGAGCTTGTCAGGTATCATATATTTGATGCGTATACAGGTGATGATGAAAAGGTGTTTTTTAAAGTTTCTGACAATGTAGAGAGGTTAAAAAAGTTTTATAATAGTCTAGTAACAAATGAAGAAATCACTTTCATAGAAATGGGCTTTCAACCTATAAGTATTGAGAATTTTGAAGGAGAAGCAAAATTTGAGTATGGTTATGAAAGTGGACATAATGGCGAAAATTATAGAACCGAAAACCGTGAGTTTACTTCAGTAAAAGCGCTCCATTATAATCAGCAGTTAATTGATTCGTTCGAACTGGAACTTGAGTTTGGAGAGATGCCGCTTGAAGAGAATTTCAATTTAACTCAGAATGAACCAATTTCAGTTATATTGGGAAGTGAATATAAAGGTACTTACGATATTGGTGATACTTTTATGGTTGATAATGTCGGCTTATTTTCGAAGTGCAAAGTGATTGGAATATTATCAGAGAATCAATATGTACTAAATCAAGGTCACGAGGTAGATCTAAACAGGTCTGTGTTGATGCCTTCATTAAATATTGAAGAATCTCCTGAGAATCAATGGGAAAGAAATTTGCAGATGAGAATATATCTTCAGAAAGTAAATGGAATAATAGAATGTGAAGAGTCTAGTGTGACAGAGTCATACAAGTTAATAGATGAACTGGCGAAGGATGCTAAACTCAAGCCGTATGGAAAAATAGGACCTTTTGTGGTTAATGAATAAGTGAAGAGGGAGCAGAATTATGAGAAAAATTATAGTTGAAAAATATAATCCAGAATGGAAAACTGAATTTGAAAAGGCTGAAGCTTTTTATCAGGACTTATTGAAAGATGTAGAAGTAAAAATTGAACATGTGGGGAGTACATCTGTAGTAGGGCTGTGGGCAAAACCAATTTTGGATATTGATATCATAGTGAAGGATACTATTGACAGCCAGCGTGTAATAGAACTACTAGCAGGTGTTGGTTACATTCATATTGGTAATCTTGGAATAGAAGGCCGAGAGGCATTTAAGTATGTGGAGAATAACCCTAATATCAAGTGGATGGAACATCATTTATATGTATGTTTAAACTCGTGTGAAAACCTTCAGAGTCACTTATTGCTTCGCAATCACTTAAGATGTAACAAAGAAGCAGTAGAGGCATACAGTGAGATTAAACGTCAACTTGCGAAAGAATATCCGAATGATATTGACTCATATATTGATGGAAAAACTGATTTAATAACAGGCTTTTTACGGGCAGAAGGAATGAATGTCGACGAGCTGGATCGGATTGAATCTATTAATAAAAAAGATAAGTAAATGGTTGAACACAGATGCTGCAAACTTTAATACCGAAGACAACAATGCACGAAAGGTATCCTATGTTTTTGAGAGGCTCTACCGAATCATTCAGGAATGAGGAACCATATGAAGGAAAATGGAAGAGATTAATAATTTAATATAAATAAAAGCATAAACACAGCAATATTGGAACAGTACTTAAATGGAAAAACTGATAGTCTTTGAGTAACACTTGGCCAAGGAGATTACTTATGAATAATTCAGAGGTTGTATACGCGAGTTTGAGATTTATTGAGAATAATATTGAAGAAAAACTCACAGCTGAATTGGTTGCATATAATGTGGGCTACTCAAAATATCATTTTTCCAGAATGTTTAAAAGTACAATTGGAATATCTATCAGCGAGTATATAAAAGAGAGACGACTCATATGTGCGGCGAAAGACATACTGAATGGTCAGAGAGTCATAGATGTTGCACTGAAATATGGATATGAGACACACTCTGGATTTGATAAAGCTTTTAAGAAAAAGTTTGGGTATCCTCCTAAAGTTCTACATGTAATGAATTTAGCACAGACTATTTTCAAAACGACAGGAGAGATAATCATGAATTCTGAAGAATTATATGAAAGATTAACGAATACAGTGAATGCAAGATGTTCGAAAAATGAATTGGAACAGATCGACCGAGCGTACCAATTTGCATGTGAGTCGCATAAGAATCAAAGAAGGTACTCTGGTGAGCCGTATGTAACACACTCATTGAACGTTGCTTTAATATTAACGGATATGAATCTGCCAATCGAGACAATTATACTTGGTATTCTTCATGACACATTGGAGAGCAAAGCTGAATCGAGTTTTGATGAATTAGAGAGTAATTTTGGAAAAGAAATCGCTATGAAAGTTAAGCTTATAAGTGAAGTAGCGATAACAGCTGAACTGCTTGATGAAGATGAGGATATTATTCTTGTTAAGCTAGGGGATCGACTACACAACATGAAGACACTTGAAAATTTAGATCAATCACGTTGGGTGGAAAAAGCAAAAGAAACATTATCCATATTCTCACCAGTGGCAAAATCTATTGGGAGCATTGAGCTAAAAATGGAACTGGATCATTTATCAGCTAAATATATGGGATAGGAGGATACTCTGGTGTTTAAACGAGGTAACGGCTCAGTACAGTTGATTTAATCTGGTAACAGATTGTATTGAGCAAGTGAGTGTTATCAGTCAATTGTACTTACTTTTCTAATTGGAGTTAATGAGCGTAGAAAAGGAGTATTATATGAATCTAGTAGAGTTGAAAAAAGAATGGCAACAAGAAGAACATAAAGTATTCTCAGGGTGGGACTTCTCATACTTAGAAAATCGTACTGAGGAAGATGAACTACCGTGGAGTTATGAACAACTGATTCGGGATCACCTGAGCGAAAACCAACAACTGCTTGATATGGGGACCGGCGGAGGAGAGTTTCTTTTAAAGTTAGGTCATCCATATGATTGTACTTCAGTAACAGAAGCCTACTCGCCGAATTATGAGTTGTGTAAAAAGAGGTTAGGAAGTCTAGGTGTTAACGTTAAATACGTTGAAGACGACAGCCATCTACCATTTGAAAATGATACATTTGATATTATAATAAATCGACATGAAGCGTTCGACCTTGATGAGGTAAAGCGCATTTTGAAGTCAGGTGGCATTTTTATAACCCAGCAAGTTGGGGAGTATAACAACATAGATTTAACGAGATATGTACATAATAATCCTGAGTTAGAGTATGAGTTCGACAATCATTTCGATAAACACCTTCTAAAGGCTAAGACGATTGGTTTAGATGTTATTCAACATAATGAATCATTTCCGATGTTAAGGTTCTATGATGTTGGTGCTCTTGTATACTTTGCAAAGATTATTGAGTGGGAGTTTTCTGGGTTTTCAGTGGAGGAACATTTTGATCAATTGCTGAATTTACATGAAAAAATACAGAGCGGTGAGTATATAGAAAGCAAGGAACATAGATACTTGATTGTAGCTCAGAAGAAATAGGTTTAGAACATAAAATAACTAGATACTTTAAAACCACTGTTGGGATTTCCAAACAGTGGTTTTTTCAATGTTCATAATGCTAATTTGAAATTGGAATTAGAATCTCAGTAATATGCAAATTCGGATCACTAGAAATATAGTGATCGATAAGGGTGCGTTCAACGCCGTAAGAGGCAAGAGTGAGTTTGTTTTCTTGAGCATACTCTAAAAGAACATCATAGTATTTTCTTGCATCGTGATGGTCGCCTCTTATATATACAGTCAACCAATTGCCAGCACAGAGGTCAGTTGCTTCTGTTGAATCTTTATATAAAGGATCATCTGCAATTAGGAATACACCAGAAAACTCCTCGCAACCCCTTGTTTTTACCTTTTTCATATCAACAAAGAAGCCAATATCTCCAACGAAAATACTTGGAGACAGGTCGCTTTCACCATCAATATCTTTTAAGTTTAATTCCCAATCAAGTTGGTTATTGATCTCCTTCTTCAGATGTATGATTCTTCGTGCTGGAAGCGTTTGAATAGTAACAGTTCCTAAGGGTGGAAGGTTTCTAATGTAATCAAGAGAAGAAATCCTCTTCTGAATTCGGTACTGGATTCTTTGCAGCTGTAAGATTTCAAAAGTCACTTTGTTGAGTTGCTTATTTAAAATAGCATCGTATTCATCTATATTTCGATTTTCCAGATGCTGTTTGATTTCTTTAATTGAAATACCCATTTGTCTTAAATAGCTAATTAGAAAGATTTCCTCAATTTTATCAATTGTATAGTAGCGGTATCCATTTTCAAGAGTGCCGCTGCATTTGAACAATCCAATATCATCGTAGTATCTAATATTTCGGCTTGAGACGCCTACTATTTTTGATAGTTCCTTTACAGTGAATTTAGAACTCATCTTGACCTCCTAAAATTTAAGGATTGACGTTACAGTAACTGTCAGGTTTATTATGTGTTATATACCCATTGTTATTCTGTTACTGTTTGTTAGTGTTGTTGACTTTGTAGAGCCGGAATATGATCTCCATATTTCCTAATGCCAACCATTAGACTTTGCAAAGCTAATGATATATGAGGTATCACTTAATCCCTTACATAAGTGATACTTCTTTTCTATTTGCTAATTGACATTACAGTTACTGATAGGTTTATTATATGTAACATAAATTGATTAAACAACTTATAAAATTACACTCAGTAAAGGAGATACTATGTTAGGAACAACTGTAAATACGATCACCATTTTGCTAGGCGGTGGTTTAGGGAGTCGCTTGGGGAGTAAGTTAAGCAAAAGATATAGCGATATATTATTGAATGCCCTAGCATTATCTGTTATTTTGATGGGTTTAAAGAGTGCACTTGAAACAAAGAACATATTATTGTTAATCTGTTGTATGGCGATAGGCAGTATAATAGGAGAGTTTTTGAGGATTGAAGAGCGCTTGGATTATTTAAGCAAATTAGTGGATAAGAAATTTGCTAACCAACATGGTAATCTTGCAGAAGGTTTTATGACTGCAACTCTGATTTATTGTGTGGGTTCTATGGCGATCATAGGTGCGATTGAAAGTGGCATAAGTAATAACCATAGTACTTTATTTGCAAAATCAATACTGGATGGAGTATCAGCATTGGTGTTTTCATCAACTTTGGGCATCGGAGTAGCATTAGCAGCAGTACCTGTATTTATCTATCAAGGTTCCATTACACTGTTATCGAGTTTATTGTCAGGTTATCTGTCAGTGGAGGCAATAAATGAATTATCAGCTGTTGGTGGATTGCTTGTAATGGTTATCGGATTAAATATTTTGGAAGTAACAAAAATAAAAGTGGCAAATATGTTACCTGCTGTATTTCTGCCTGTGCTCTACTTTATGGTTAAAATGTTGTTGCAAGATTATATGGTGTTATACTAGTACTAGATTTTTTAATATAATCTGTTTAGGAGAACGATAAATGCTTCATTATAGAATAATTGAGTCAGGTAACCAAGATTGGGTTGTATTCATACATCCACTAGGAGGCAGTTCGGCAACTTTTCATAATCAAATAAGAGAATTTAAAAATGAATTCAATTTACTTCTAATTGATTTGCATGGACACGGTAAATCTATAAAAGGTATTGACGGTCTTTTGTTTGAAGACACTGGAAGAGATATTTTAAATGTTTTAGATGAAGTGGGAATAAAATCGGCTCATTTTGTAGGTATGTGTTTAGGAAATGTGATATTAGATATCGTTTACAAGCTGGATTCAAGTCGATTCTATTCAATTGTTTACGGTGCTGCTGTGAAGGAAATTAATCCGTTTAATCGTACATTATTGAAAATCGGTCATGTTATGAAGAATATAATGCCTCATGATGTTTTATACAGTTTGTTTGCATTATTAATGATGCCTAGAAAGAATCACAAGGAAGCTCGGATGTTATTCATTAGGGAAGCTAAAAAAATGAAAAGAAATGACTTTCTTGATTGGTATAATCTCATTATGGCATCACAGGATTTTTATGAAAATTTTGAAAATAGTAATGATGATTTAAATAAACTCTATATATTTGGTAGTGAAGATCATTTATTTATCTCAAAGGCTCAGGGATATGTTGATAAGGATAACAATGCAAGGTTACATATTATAGATGATGTAGGGCATATGTGTAATGTTGAAGGTTCTAAGGAATTTAATGACCAGGCGATCTCATTTATTAAGAATCAGGAAGAGAGTACCAAAATAACTCATTAATATGATATGATTTGATTTGATTAAAGAATAATGGGTTTGAAGAGAGGAAGAATAATGAGTAAATTAACTTGGAAACCAGGAACAATGGTTTATCCGGTGCCAGCAGTCATGGTAACGTGCGGATCAACCGTTGAGACTTATAATATTATAACTATTGCATGGGCCGGAACGATCAATACTGCTCCAGCTATGACTTATATTTCTGTACGTAAAGAGCGACATTCGTATGATTTGATAAAAGAATCTGGTGAATTCGTCATCAATTTAACCACTGAAGCTTTGGTTAAACAAACTGACTTCTGTGGCGTCCGTTCAGGTAGGGACATGAATAAGTTTGAGGTCACGGGTTTAACACCTGTAGAAGCAAGTTATGTGAAAGCGCCTCTTATTGAAGAATCACCTGTAAATATTGAATGCCGTGTAACTGAGATTAAAGAATTGGGAAGTCATGATATGTTTCTTGCAGAGGTTCTTGCTGTTCATGTAGATGATCAATATATCGATGACAATGGCAAGTTTCATTTAGATCATTCAAAACCTATTTGTTACAGCCATGGAGCCTATTATGGATTAGGAAAGCAATTGGGGACTTTTGGTTACTCCGTAATGAAGAAGAAAACAAAAAAACTTAAAGCAAAAAATCATAAATCAAAAAATCCTAAATCTAAAGATACTAAATTCAAAGATTCTAAATTCAAAAAGAAACATAAGTTAAAATAATGAATCAACAGTACCCTATGGATGAACACAAGAAAAGTTCATTCATAGGGTATTTTTATGTATTCTTGACAAACTGAAATAGTGGGCGTATGATTTGAATATATACTTTGAATGGGTGTTCAAAAACTTAAGAGGAGATGTGTTTATGCCACATTCACGTTTTTATAAATTGGAAATTGAAAAGAAAAATTTAATTATTAGAACGGCTCTTACTGAGTTCTCGTCTAAAGATTTTGATCAAGCTTCTATTAATCAGATAAGTAAAAAAGCGGGGTTAAGCGCAGGGAACCTTTATTACTATTTTGAGAACAAAGAAGATCTCTATATGACTGTTGTTGAATTTGTAATGAATGAACTGAGTATGGAACTTGGAGATTTTTCGAGTGCATTGCACGAAGGTCCTTTTTGGGAAAACATAAAATTTTGGGTCCTTAAAAGATTAAAACTTTCTCTGCGAGATAAAGAAGTGGGATACTTTATTAATAAACTTTTTGAATATAATACTTCAAAAGAAATAAATGCCATTGAGTTGAAATTTAAAGAAAACATCAGAAATCAGTTTAGAGAAATTTTTAACTTAGGTGTTGAGAAAGGTGCTATTAGAAGTGACCTTCCGCTTGATTTCCTATATACCATGCATCTGAATTTGGTACTTACAACGAATCAGTGGATAGCGGCCAATTGGGATCAGTTTGAAAGTGATGATATAGAGTCAAAAGAAGTAAAAGAATTTGTTGATACAGCAATTGAGTTAATTCAATCAGCAATGCAACCAGCAATTCAAGCAGTAGAATAATTGAGAATTTGTTATACGTATAGTGTGAGAGGTGGATATCATGGTTATAGATACAAAAAAAATACTAATAATTTCAGGAAGTGCTCGAAAAAAAGGAGACGGATATAAAATTACTCAGTCGTTTATTGAGAAATTAAGAGGTGGAAATAACTTTGAATGGGAGTACTTATATTTAAACGATTATGAAATTAAAGGTTGTATAGGTTGCAAAGTATGCATCCGAAAAAATGAAGAATCATGCCCTCTAAAAGACGACTTGTTGAATATTGTAAATAGACTGAATGAAGCCGATGGATTTATTTTTACATCCCCCGTATACTCGTTGGCGGTAACAAGTCAGATGAAAGCTTTTATAGATAGAACGAATTATTTATTACATCGTCCGACCTTAATAGGAAAACCAACCATCGTTATTAGTACAACTGATTTAGCGGGTACTAAAGGTGTTATTAAGTATCTAAGGCATATCATTATAACGCTTGGAATGAGATACACTGGTGGGCTTGGCGTTAAAATGGGTGCTTATAAAAACAACGAAACATACAAACAGAAAACAGAACAGAAAATTGAGAAATTGGCGCTTGCTTTCAAAACTTCAATGGATGCTGGAAATCAACAGAGACCATTTTTTAGACAGGCATTAACTTTTAAAGGTTGGCAGACTCGGATGGCTGTGACGAAAGACAAAAATCCTTATGATTATGCGTATTGGTCAGAAAGAGGCTGGATGGACGCAGATTATTTCTATCCAACAACGATTAAGTGGCCTACTAAAATAATTACAAGTCTGCTTAAAAAGAGATTGACCAAGGTCATGAAGGAAGGCTTCATCAGGTAACGCGAACCATTAGTTAAAGTAGAAATCACTATATTACGTGCTTTACAGAAGACGACATCTGTATTATTGATTACCGTCTTTTAGGTGAAAGATAAAGCCCCACTGCATACCTCGTAGAAATATGAGATATGCAGTGGGGCTTATTTTATTATCAATCAAGGTGTTAAACGATTGCAGTCCCTAGGGAAGAGTGAAGTTCTTCTTACATTCGAGAAACCTAACAATTGTGCTGTTAATCTCTCAAGACCAATAGCAAGACCACCATGTGGTGGAGCTCCATATTTGAAGGTCTCAATGTAAGTAGAGTATTTCTCAGGATTCAATCCTTTTTTCAACATACTTTGAATGAGCATTTCCATTTCATGAATACGCATACCACCCGTGGTTATTTCAAGACCTCTAAAGAGAAGGTCAAAGCTTTGTGTTTCCGTCTCACCGCATGGCATTGTATACATTGGTCGTTTTGACTGCGGGTAATGGGTGAGGAACAGGAACTCAGATCCTGTCTCTTTAAATATGTGTTCGCCAATCAATTTTTCTGATTCTGGGTCAAGGTCACCTTCGAGTTCAGTTCTTCCGTACTTTTCTTTTAGTATCTCAATCGCTTCACTCAGCTTAAGGGTTGGTATTTCAGCTGGAATGACCGGGAGTTGTACCCCTAAAATCTCTAGTGAATTTTGACACGATTCACTCACGTGTTTCAACATATGTCTTAATAACTCTGTTTCAAGGAGCATGAGTTCATTTTCATTTTCAATAAAACCGATTTCAAGGTCAAGACTGACATATTCGTTCAAATGTCTAGAAGTGCTATGTGCTTCAGCTCTAAAAACTGAGCCAACTTCGAATACCCGTTCAGCTCCTGAGGCTACCATCATTTGTTTATAAAACTGTGGACTTTGAGCGAGGTATGCTGTTTCTCCAAAATATTCAAGACTAAAGACATTAGCACCACCTTCAGCACCTTCTTTTACGAGTTTAGGTGTATGAACCTCAGTAAATTCTTCTTGTCTCAAGTAGCCTGCGAAGGATTCACCGAGTGCAGCTTGAATCTTGAAAATAGCTGTCTCTTTAGGGTGCCTAAGTGATAGAACCCTATGGTTCAATAGGGTGTCGAGTCCAGCTGTAATTGTTTCACCGTTTATTTGAAGTGGAACTTCTTCAGTGACGGCACTCAGGACACTTATTTCATTAACTTGAATTTCAACCGGGCCTAGTTTGTTAGAATTTTCAATAACACGACCTTGTACCGAAATGACTGACTCAAGCTTTAACTCATTTTGTTCAAAAAGTACGGGTGAAACAGCGAGCTGCACGAGTCCTGAACGGTCTCTCAGTATGACAAATACCACAGCTTTCAGTTTTCTTATACGATGTACCCAGCCGCTTACTTTAATGCTTTCACCAATGTGACTTTTTGCGCTTTTAATCATTGTTCTTTTCATTTTGCACCTCCATGGTCTTTTAGGAAGATTCATTGGGGTATAGAAAAAGCCCCTTGAATCTTAGTTCAAGGGGCGTAATTATACGCGGTGCCACCCTAGTTCAACTCCTCATATAAGTCAGGTTTGGTCCAATAAAAAAAGCATTCACTCCATAATAGGAGCGAATGCTGAGTTCGCGGTACCATCCTAATTGACTTTAAAGAAAAGTCCTCTTCGGTCCCTATAACGTGGGAATACGGTCTGTGCTACTGGACGTTCACACAGACACCTCATGGATGTCTTTCTTAATAATTCGCCGCATGGGCTCACACCAGTCCCCACTCGCTTTGCCATTGAATTACTAATACTTTTCCAATCATCGGTTTTAAGATATTCTAATCCTACTTTCAAATTTTGTCAATAGGATTTTTCAAAGAGGGGCTTACATTTTAATATGGCCTTCACGTCTTCTTAAGATTTGTTTAACCTCTATTCAGTAGAATATAAGTAGAGTGAGGAGGTTAACTCATGGAGAAAGACATTGTGTGTCTGCTTATCCACGGTTTTGGAGGCGGGCCATTCGAATTAGAGGCACTGAAAAATCGACTAGAAGAGGATAATGTGACTGCAGTAGACGTTACTCTACCTGGGCATATGCTTGATAGAAAAGCTCTTGGGCAGTGTTCATATAAGGACTGGATCAAGGCTGTTGATGAAGCGTATCAGGAAATTGCCTCTGGAGTTAAACATCAGAATATATATATTGTAGGCTTTTCAATGGGCGGACTACTCGGTAGCTATCTTGCGTCCAAATATGCAGTAGGGTGTCTAGTTACGCTTAATACGCCCATCTATTACTGGGATTTTCGAAATATCATCGGTAATTTAGTAGCCGATATTAAAACCGGTCACACAGAGTCTGTTAAGCGTTACATGGAAAGTAGCTTTAAGTATCCGACTTATTCACTTTGGAATTTCAGGAGACTACTGGGAAAAACAAGGAAAAGTTTCAAAGAAGTATCGTGCCCCCTATTAGCTGTCCAAACCAAAGACGATGATGCGGTTCAGTATACAAGTGCTGAGTACATTTATAATAATGTGAAGACAACGGATAAAAAACTGATATATATGGAAGACGGTGGTCATGGAGTTCTTTTAGGTGAACACACAGATGAAGCGGTTAATCATATTCGAAATTTCATACTTAATCACACATAATGCAGTAGGGTGAAATACTGCAACAAGAAAAAAGGTTCACGAGGTATAATCTCGTGAACCTTTTTTAGAATTTAAGAATTGGTCACATAGAATACACCTGCATGTGAGAGAATTAAATATGGTAAATAAATGCACACTTGTAAAATTGGGAGAATAGATAGAATTAATAGAGACAGATATGTTAAAGCAGTATTATTGAATTTATAGGCATGGGGATATTGAAATGGGAGGAATGAGTTTATGATTGGAAACAAGTACAAGTCGTCTTGGATGATTTCACTACTGATTGCATTGTCATTAGTAAGTGGGTGTGTTCAAACAGATCCAGCGACGGAAGTAGAGCAACCAATTGAAAGTGAAGTTGAAGTTGCAAGTCAGGAAACCGAAGTAGCTGCTGATGAGCAGATTGATGAAGAGCAAGAAGAAGAAATTGTGACTTTCCAATATCTTGATGAAACGAAAATTGATTCTGAGAGGGCCATGAATGTTATTCGACTTTTAGCTTCAGAAAAATACGAAGGTAGAAAAGCAGGAATGGAAACAGGTAAACTTGCAGAAAATTGTGTTGTAGAAATGTTTGAGGAGATCGGTTTAGAAGCGCCAGAATCATTGAATGGTTTCAAGCAATTGTATCCTCAAGAAGTGATATATCCTGTAAAAGCAAGTGAGTTGTCGATTGTTGGCAGCGATGAAATGTTTGAATATCAAACAGATTTCACAGAGCGATTTCTAGTTGGAGACACGTATTTTGATGCTGATGTTACTGCGGAAATGGTATTGGTTGATAAGTCTCTTGCGTATTTTAAGGATGCTTCAGAGTTAGACGGTAAAATTTTGCTTATGAGTGAAAATGCATTTTATCATCCAAAGAATTGGAAGACGATAGATGCTTTCCAAGAAGATGGAGTGGATATAGAAGGCATAATCGTACCTAAAACAACATATGGACCAGGTGGAATGATCGTGAGCCGAGGTTTGCGAGGAGATGATGGCGCAGTCTTTAATCCAGAAGATCCATTCTATATGAACTGCTCAAAAGAGACGTTTGATAAGTTGAGTGTAGCTATAGACGAAGGCAAAAAAATTAAAGTGAGTTCAGATTTTGAAATTATTGATACAGAACCTGCAAACATTGTAGGCGTGATACCAGGTAAAAATGAAGATGGAGAAAACGAAACACTTATAATAGGGGCACATATGGATCATGTTGGTAATAACATGAATGGTACATATAATCCTGGAGCACTTGATAATGCTTCGGGAGTGGCAGTGCTTATTGAGCTAGCCCGAATCGTGAGCGAGTCTGAACAACCTGAAAATACTATAGTTTTTGTAGCGTTTAATGGTGAAGAAGATGGGTTGTTGGGTTCGGAGTATTTTGTTGAAAACCCACCTGTTAAATACGAGAACGATGCAACAAAGATGATTAACTTTGATATGGTAGGTTCAAAAAATGATGTGACTCTTTCGATAGCTACCGCAGGTGAATCAGGCTATGATATGAGTGATGATATTAAAGACATTGCTGATATAATGGATATCAATAATAAGAAAGAAAATTTTGGTGGAAGTGATCATGTTAATTTTGCTGCTCATGATATTCCGGCAGTTATGCTGATTCACTATGATGATGCATACTATCACACACATATGGACACGCCAGACAACGCAATCAGTCAGGAACGTTTAGAAAAGGTGATTCGTTTAGGCTTGGCACTAGTGGACAAGGAAGCGTATCAAGACAACTAATAAATACGTATAGATAAGCCGGATAATCACTCGATTATCCGGCTTATTTTATGTCCCTTTAGGACTATTTAGATTTTCAATAATTTGAGGGGGTACTTTATAACAAAAGGAGGATTAAAATGATTAATCAAATACATGTAGGTTTACCGGTATCAGATCTAACAAAATCAACAGAGTTTTATAGCAACTTGGGCTTTCATCAAAATATGAATTTTTCTGGGAAAGAAATGAGTCAATTTCATGTAACAGAATGTATTCATTTATCGTTATTTGCTCAGAATGGTTTTCTGAAACATATCTCTAATCCTAATGTTGATAAGTCAAAGTTTTCATTAGTCTCAAGTGCCTTATCTATGTCAAGTAAAGAAGCGGTGGATGACATTGTTAAACTTGCATTAGATTCTGGCGCATCACTCTTTACCGAGCCAAATGACAATGATTTTATGTATATGAACGGTTTTACAGATCCGGATGGACATATGTGGACTGTGTACTTCATGAAAATGTAGTAGATCTCATATAAAAGCGGTGTCCTGACACGTTATTGTACAAATCGGGTCACTTTTTTTATGCGTGATTATGGTAGAATATAGCATATGAGTGAGGTTATTTATAAGTCTGTAAGGGGGCAATATGGCTATTATCAATTTCAAAATATTAGACAGATCCTGCGCAAGAGCACATCTAGGAAAAGTGGATGCTTATCTTACTGAAATGAAGCCAATTGAGAGATCTCTTAAAATGGGGCTTAGTAGGAATGTATCATTAGATGAGTTCGTTTCATTTACTGAAGATTGTGTTTGTGATTGGACAGATGAAGAGAGAGAAAAAGTTAGAAATGCTGCTGAGAAATTGAGCGATTGTCTCAGTACGTATAATGTAAATGAGCTAAAGATCATAAACATAATAAAAAGCAATGGAAAAGAAGAGTGGAACAGTGCATATACAAGAGGTAACTCAATTATTCTACCTGTAAAAAAAGTTGCGAAATACAGTGATGAGAAAATGTTTGAGTTGCTGGCCCACGAATTTTTCCATATCTACTCAAGGTACAATACAGAAAAAAGAAGAAGCTTATATAAATTGCTAGAGTTTGATATAGCACATGTGTTTTCTGTACCGCGTGAAATTAAAGCCCTTACCTTAGTCAATCCTGACGCAATGGAGGTCGTTTATACTGAAATTCTACTTGAAGAAGAATTTGTAACAGCTATTCCTTTGATTATGATTGATGGGGACAACGTCGATGATTCAAAAGACATTCTGAGTAGTATTAAAATCAAATTATACTTATTTGAAAGTGGTAAGCTGGTGAATGCTAATGATGTTCCTGAGTTCATCAAAAAACTGAAAGTCAATATAGACCATATCCAACATCCAGAAGAAACTTTAGCTGAAAATTTTACCTATCTTATGACGAAAAATCGTGATCTAGAATATAGCGATTTACTTGATGAAATTGAGAGGATAATGAAAGCATAACCCTTGTTTTGTAATGGAGTGAAGGTAATTGGATTTGTGAGACTATTTCAACAAAAAAGTGAAATGGTCTCTTTTTATATTCAAAATGCATGGTTGAAAACATTGTGAATTATTAAACAATTCTGGACAAGCTAGCTGAAACCCGCTAATATCAAAGAATATACATTATACATGCGATTATGCATTAATTGCTATAATATGGAATTTGTATGGAGGGGTAAAAAAATGAAGCCAACAATCAACGAGAAATTATCAGTAATTGGAGTAGCGATAGACCTAGGAGCAGGTACAGCAGGCGTGAGTCTTGGACCAGCAGCACTTCGATATGCGGGGGCAATCGAAAGACTAGAAGCAATCGGCTACGAAGTGGAAGATAAAGGCGATATTGTTGCTAAGAAGCCTGAAAGTGCTACTCAAGAAGGCACTCATCTAAAGAATCTTAATGAGGTTGCAAGAGTGAACACGCTTCTATGTGAAAGCGTTTCAAAATCTATGGATGAAGGTCGTTTCCCACTTGTGCTAGGTGGAGACCATAGTGTTGCTATTGGAACGATTGCTGGTGTTCTTCAGCATAAGAAAAATCTAGGCGTTATCTGGTTTGATGCTCATGGCGACATCAATACAGCAGAAACATCTCCATCAGGTAATATTCATGGTATGCCAGTTGCAGTTAGTCTAGGATACGGTCATGAATTACTAACAAGTATCGGTGGAGCTGACAATACTATTAACAAAGAAAACATTGTATTCATCGGCTGTCGTGACTTAGACGCTGGTGAAAGAAAAATGTTAAAAGAGTTTGGCGTTACAGTATTTACGATGCATGAAGTTGATAAGCTAGGTATGACTGAAGTTATGAACCGTGCTATAGCAATTGCTTCAGACGGTACTGATGGAATTCACGTCAGCTTTGATCTTGACTCTATGGACCCAGTTCATGCAGTAGGAACTGGAACTCGCGTACCGGGTGGACTTACTTACAGAGAAAGCCATCTTGCACTTGAAATGATTGCTGAAACAGGCAAAGTTGTGAGTGCTGAGTTTGTTGAAGTAAATCCAATCATTGATCATAAAAACCAGACTGCTAAGGTTACTGTAGAACTTATGGGATCTCTTATGGGTGAATGGCTGATATAGCAAAAATAAGATTTTAAGTGAAATAAAATATTGAAAATACCCGTCAAATTTGACGGGTATTTTTTGTGTGTATTATTTTGATTCCAATTGAATGTTATTTAGTCGTTGCTGTGTGTAAGTGTAATGACTAATTTACCTTTGGCTTGTCCTTCACCAAAATATTTAAAAGCCTCAGGAGCCTCGCTTAAAGAATAACGTCTATCTATAACGGGCTTTACTGAGCCAGCCTCAAAAAGATCCATCATTGAAGCTAAGCCCACATTAGGTTTATGCATAAGAATACCCATTTTCTTACTTCCGATCAATGTGATAAGTGGGCCTAGTAACATGACTTGGGAAAATAGCCTAGAGGCTCCACCAATCATAATATAATGGCCCCTGGCACTTAATGATCGCTTGTAGTCGAAAATAGAATGATGTGCTGCGAAATCAAGGATCAGATCATAACGCTGTTCGTTTTTTGTGAAATCTTCTTGTGTGTAATCAATGACGTAGTCTGCACCAGTCGAGCGCATAATGCCCAATTTACTCGTCCTGTCCACACCTGTAACTTCAGCTTCATATGATTTGGCAATCTGTATTGCAAATGTACCAGCACCACCACCTGCGCCATTAATCAAAACTTTTTGACCCGGCTGAATTTGTATTTTGTTTTGAAGGCCTTGTAGAGCTAAGAGCCCAGCTTGAGGTATAGCTGCCGCTTCTTCATATGTCATACCATCTGGTTTTAACAGCAATGAGTTTTCATCTGCACATACATACTCGGCTAAACCGCCCCAGCTTCCACAGATGTCACCGAATACCTCATCACCAGGTTTGAACTTGGATACGTTTTTACCTATAGCTTCAATTTTGCCAGCGATGTCAGATCCAAGGATCTTGTGTTGGGGCTCTCTTATACCACGTGGAAGTCGATTCACGAACGGCGTACCTTGGAGGAGACCCCAATCCCAATCATTTATGGATACTGCATGAACTTTAATAAGTACTTCATTGTCATTAGGAGTGGGTTTTTCAACATCTTTGAATTCAAGAACATCTGATAATCCGTATTTTATATAAACAACAGCTTTCATATGAGCACCTCCACTATGGTTCTCTTTAAGTAGTTTAGTGTATTACAGTTGTATATACCCATTAACGGTTTGAAAGTATATGATTTTTACAGTTTACCAATTAACATAAAAGTAACAAAATGTGAATTTGCCATGATTATTACATAATATTCAATATGTATAAACTTTTCATATTAATAACGAATGACTTAACTTTTGGTGGGTATCAAAGTAATGCCGATTACCGTATCGGTGATTTGTTGCTACGTTTAATCCTAAAGGTTAAGTAAAGAAAAAGGAGGGTTATCTTGAAAAGATTTAAGTCGACACTATCACTCGTTATGATTATTATGCTCATGGTTGGTCTTATGGCAGGTTGCTCGCAGCCGAGTGTTGAAGTTCCTGCTGAAGAGACTCAGCCCACATCGGAAGGCGAGGCTGTTGAGGCCGAACCTGTTGAAGAGGAACCTATTGAAATGGTTGAGCTCAACTACTATTCACATCCTGATGAAAAGGGTGAAAGAAATGCGATGATTCTGGCATTTGAAGAGCAATATCCGAATGTTAAAGTCAATTTAGTTGAATTACCAACGGATACAAGTAAGAAACTGACAATGCTTTCTACTGTGCTTCAAGCAGAAGATCCGTCATTGGATATTTTTGATGCTGACGTTATCTGGCCTCCAATTTTTGCATCTGCAGGTTGGGTTGAACCCATTGATGATTACTTGACCAGCGAAGAGATCGATGCTTATTTACCTGGAGCAATCCTATCGAACGAATATAAGGGCCATTACTATGGTATTCCTTATAGAACCGATACTGGGATGCTTTACTATCGTAAAGATCTTCTGGAGAAATACGACAAGCCAGTTCCTACGACTTGGGATGAGCTTACAGAAACAGCAAAATACATAATCGAAGAAGAAGGCGGCAATATGTCTGGGCATGCAGGCTCATGGAAACAATATGAGGGACTGACATGTAACTTGACTGAATTCATTTGGAGTTACGGCGGCAGGGTTCTTGATGACGATGGAAATGTTGCATTAAATTCATCTGAAGCAATTGCAGCAGTGACTCGCATGACCGATATGATCAATAAAGACAACATAACACCTGAAGGTGTCATCACATTTGGTAGTGGTGATGCAAGAGCCGTGTTCTTTGCGGGTGAAATGGTATTCTTGAGAGATTGGCCATCTGGCTGGAATAAGTCTCAAAATCCAGAAAACTCTAAAATTGTTGGTAAAGTTGGTATCGCTGCATTGCCGACTGGTGGAGAAGGACAAACAAGTTACTCAACGCTCGGTGGATGGCAGATCATGGTTTCAGCTTTTTCTGAGCACAAAGAGGAAGCTATAGCATTCGCAAAATTTAGAGCTGGTGAGTATTCTCAGATCCTGATGGCAAAAGAATTAAGCCATATACCAAGTCTAAAATCACTTTATAGCAATCCTGAAGTTCTAGAAGCGATGCCGTTCCTCGAAAGCATGTATCCAGCGATTATCCATGCTTATCCTAGACCGAAATCACCTTACTACGCAGAACTTTCAAATATTCTTCAAGTGGAGACACAACTGGCATTTATCAAACAGAAGACACCTGAAGAGGCTGTTAAAGACGCTACAATGCAGATTAAGGTGTTGTTGGGTCAGTAAATTAAATGAAGTGCAACCATGCTTTATGGAAGTCTGGTGTAAAATATGAGGTCATCCGAGTTGATGGCCTCTTCTTCAATGAGGTGGAATATGAAAAAAATAAAAGAAAAAGAGAAGATGGGCTACATTTTTTTAATTCCAGCAGCAGTATTGATTTCAGTTTTTGTAATTTATCCTGTTATCAATACAATCTATTTGAGTTTCTTCAACTTACGCATACAGACGCTTACAGAAGGCGCAAAATTCATCGGCATTGATAACTTTAAGAAGATTCTAAGTGATCAACAGTTTAAAACATCATTGGGATTTACATTAAAATTTACAATAATAGCCGTTTTTCTTGAAACAATTATAGGGATGATTTTTGCTTTGATTATGGATCGTGCCATCAGGTTCCAAGGTTTTATCAGAGCAGCGGTATTGGTACCTTGGGCAATTCCAACCATCGTTTCGGGTTTAATGTGGCAGTTTATGTACAGCCCACAGTACGGTATCATCAATGCTATTTTTATAAAGCTACAATTTATCAAGGATGCTATACCTTGGCTGACTGATGCTTATTGGGCAACCACTGCAACAATTATTGCTGATGTATGGAAGACAACGCCTTATATGTCGTTGTTGATTCTTGCAGGTTTGCAGACCATTCCTAAACAACTTAACGATGCGGCTTCTATAGACGGTGCCAACAAGGTGCAAAGCTTCTTTTTCATAACACTACCTCTTCTTAAACCTGTGTTAACAGTGGCAATCCTGTTCAGAGTGCTTGCTACTTTCAGGATTTATGATTTGGTAGCGGTTTTAACAAATGGAGGCCCGGCCAATCAGACAGCCAGCTTGTCTCTATACACCATCAATACATACTTCAATTTTGGAAATATAGGTTATGGTGCTGCACTGGCAACAATGACATTTCTAATTTCTCTATTGATAAGCTTTTTGTTCCTAAATACATTAAGATCCAAATTAGAGGGGGCAGAGTAATATGGTGAAAACGAAAAAAACGCCTAAGCAGATACTGCAAAGCCTTTTCTATATTGTCTTTTTTATATTCTTTGTTGGAAGCATATGTTTTCCTTTTTTCTGGCAGCTCGTTAATTCATTCAAGACGCAGGTTGACCTTTTCAGTATTCCACCAGTATTTTTCCCTACGAAGTGGACACTGGACAATTATAAGGATGTATTTACAAGACAACCTTTCCATCTATATCTCAAGAATAGTTTTGTCATCTCATTTATGGTAACTGTCATATGTATTACTGTCGGCTCGCTGGCAAGTTATGCGATATCCAGAACGAACATTAAAGGCAAGAAATTATTCCTATTATGTTTACTAACGATCACTTTATTGCCGCCAATTACTATAATCAATCCTATTTATCGATTGTTGAAAACAATGGGATTACTGAATACATATTGGGGGCTGACGCTTGCAAATACTACGGTTCAATTGCCTATGACAGTATGGTTCTTGCAAGGATTCTTCCAAAAAATACCTCGTTCTCTTGAAGAAAGTGCTGAAATAGATGGCGCCAGCGTTTTCCAAGTTTTCTACAGGATCATTATGCCACTTGTTGCACCGGGTATTTTTACGGTCAGCATTCTGACCTTTATTGGAGCCTGGAATCAATATCTGTTTGCTCAAGTGCTGAATCCTCTCAAAATCAGAAGAACAGTAACAGTAGGGATTACACTTTATCAGACAGACTATACAGTGCCGTGGGGAACAATGACTGCAGCTTCCATTGTTATAACAGTACCGCTGATTATCATGGTTCTAATTATGCAAAAGCGGATTGTATCCGGTATGCTTGAAGGCGGTATTAAGGAGTAGCTATAGTTATATAGTGTATGATTTCTAGTTATTCAAATTCTAGTTATTCAAATTCTAGTTATTCAAAAAGAAACTTCGATTTGAGGTTTCTTTTTATATTTTTTGAAGTACTCATATCTCATAAATGGTAGAATATAGCATGACCAAGTATAAATAGAAAGATTAGAAAAGCTCAGAAAGGACATTTTATGTCATTAGTCAGTGTAGATGTGATAAATTGCATTAACAGCATTAAAAACTTAAACGAAAAAGAAAATAAGAAACTCATAGATACTTTGGAACATCTGGCTTATGCCCTTGATCGGGAATTAGGAAACAATCTTATAAGCATTATCATCTGTGGCTCCCTATGTGCTGGTGATTTTGACAGTCAGACCAGTGATGTGGATATACTCGTTATTACTAAAAAAGCGCTTTCAGATAATGATTATTTCCTCATTTCACATATGCACAACGGCTTGAAAATGCGGCATGCAAAGTGGGGCTCAAGACTGGAACTTTCTTATATTACACAGGTTGAACTCTACACTTTGACACCGCCTGAAAATCCGAGGATTTATCTCAATGGTGGTATGACAAAACAAGAGCCTTATGGCGCGGAGTGGTACTTTGAAAAGCATTCACTAAAGAACCATGGGATCGTAATGTACGGTACTGACTTCGACCAAGATAGACTAGAAGTGTCATCAACAAAGTTGAGGGTCGCTGCTTTTCAGATCATTATGGAGTGGTGGAAGCCAATCATAGACAGTGGACTTCACAAGCTGTCTGACGAGTATCTTATTTATGGTGTGCTGTCTATGTGCAGAATGATCATGACGATCGAATCTGGCGAGGTCGGTTCAAAAAAAGAGGCTGCCGGATACGTTCTTGAAAACGATCCATCAAAGTATGATAATCTCATACTCAATCTGGTACTAAGTCGAAATAGAGATGATTTTGATCGATCGACCGCATCAGAATTTATTAAAGTTACAGTGGAGAAATATCTTTAGAATTGTATTATAATGAGCAGCTATCCTAATTTTGGATAGCTGTATTTTTTTGAGGGATATTGTGAGGAAATATGAGTGTAGAGGTTATTATAGATTGGTCACGTAAATAAATAATATGCAAATGCTTTACAAACGCTTTACTAGGGGTATCAAATTAATATGTATACAGTGTTAAGTACCATGCTTGGTCAGTTAGTGAGAGCGCGATCAAATGAGGTGTAATACATGGGTCGATTATTGAGTAATATTAGTTCGTGGAGTATAGCTATTGGGTTATATTTTATTGTACGTTTTGTAGGTGTGGAATCAGCTCCAGATTGGGCT
>Ga0209272_10000647_pt1 | contig 26391 bp, 28 predicted proteins | sample tdDd002_FD_187125 | JGI IMG/M metagenome (GOLD analysis project Ga0209272, IMG submission 187125) | Marine sediment microbial communities from the Atlantic coast under amendment with organic carbon and nitrate - tdDd00.2 (SPAdes)... | ecosystem: Environmental > Aquatic > Marine > Coastal >... | reverse complement strand
TTTTGATTTTGGAAATTCTTTAAGTTAAGAGATACTTGCAAGAAAAAAAATAGATTAAGAGTCCAATATAGAGTGAGTTGTTGTTATTTTTAAGTATATGTCAATCGATAAGGCTATTTTTAATGGAGTTAAATGGACGGGGATAGAGTTCTTTTTGAATTTTATTTTTGGTTTTGTAGTAAAGCTCATATTAGCAAAAATATTAATTCCAGAGGACTTTGGTTTGGTAGGTATGGCCACGGTCTTTATTTCTATATTTACAGCAATTTCTGAAATGGGAATAAGTGCTTCTCTTATTCAAGTTAGTAGTGATGAAACTGCGAGGAAGTATTATAATACAGCTTTCGTTACAGCAATTGCTTTGGGTGCATTTTTGTTCATATGCATGTGTTGTATAAGTCCACTCATCGCCAAATTTTATAATGAGCCTTTCTTGAATAAATTAATCCCCGTTTTGAGTCTCGGAATAATTCTTCGACCATTTACACTTATACCAACTGTAATATTTACTCGAAGAATGGAATTTAAAGTTATTACTTCAATAAGTAATACCTCCAATCTTATTGCCGGAATCATTTCAATTGGTTTTGCTATATATGGTGCTGGGGTTTGGAGTATAGCTTTGTATAGTGTACTGGGATCTGCAATGCAAATTATATTTTATTTTTTTAAGATAAAACATGAATGGTTACCAAAGTTTTACTGGAATAGAGAATATTTTGATAAAATCTTTACTTTTGGAGTTTTTGCGACCGGAACAGCATTGTTTGGAGCATTTACTTACAATGTAGATAATTTAATAATAGGTAAGATGCTTGGACCTAGTTATTTGGGGTGGTATACATTGGCTTTTACTTTAACTGAGATAATTCGACAAAGGGTTAGCTCTGTTATGAATCGTGTTATGTACCCAGTTTTTTGTCAAAAACAGGGTGACAAAATTTTTATTAAAGAGTATTTCTTAAAGATGGTAAAATACAATGCCATATTTTTATTCCCATTAATGTTTTTTTTGATGTTGTGTGGGGAAGAGTTGGTTTTGATATTTTGGGGTGAGAAGTGGCTTGGAGCAATTGTTCCTCTAAAGGTTTTGTCTCTATCAGTAATTATACATCTGGTAATTAATTCTTTCGGATCTTTATTAAGAGCGACAGGTTACCCTAAAGTTGAGATGTATGTTGTCGTTTGTCTTTCTTTGTTTGTATTTATTCCAAGTTTGATTTTATGTATTAATATGTATGGTTTGAATGGTGCTGCATATGCCGTATTAATAAATAAAATTGTACTATTGTTTGTAGCAGGTTATATACTAAGAAAACGAATCGGAATCGAATTTAAAAGTCTATTTGTGAATTTACGTTGGATATTGTTTTCTTTATTTTTGTCAGGTAGTATTTCTTACTTTATTAAAGTTAGTTTTAAAGATATAACTCTTGTTGTAGTTGTCTTATTATTATTAGTGTTTTCTTGTCTATATTTCCTTTTATTGTATCGATTCTCAAAAATCGAATTTAAAAATACAGTTTCATTAATTTTTAAAGAAACAAAATGAAAAAACTAGTTCATAAGATAAAAATATTAATTCAAAATGATTCAACTTTATTGAAGTTGAGTGGAAATTATAGTTTGTTTACACATTTGTACTTATTAATGTTTGACAGAACTTTTATAATGGAAATTAAGCAAGGATACCAAGCTAAATCATTATATCAAAGGCAACTTAATCAAAAAAAATGTACATACCAGTTAGTCAGAAATATTCATAGGATTGAAAAGGGACTAACCGTCAACAACAGGAAATCAATTTTTGCAATATCGTATATAAAGGAAACAATGGATTTGTTTTTAAGCCCTAGTTTTCTTGATATCAAGAGTGAGCAAAAAAAATGGATGGTTTCTATATTATTTGAATATTTTAGAAGTTGTAATGACCCGGTAATTGATAAACAAAAGAAAAGGTTTTACGATAGTGATTATGTTTCTTCAATTGAAGTTATAGATGAATATATTTATGATAAGAGAAAGAATCATGTTTATAATGATGTTGATTATGACGAGTATTTAAATTTGTGTAAGCAGAGAAGATCTATTCGTACATTTTGCGATAAAACAGTTGATCGAGATTTAATTGACAGAGCATTAAGTGCAGCAAAATTTTCACCTTCTGCTTGTAATAGACAGCCCTTCTATTTTGAATTTGTAGATGATAAAAAACTAATAAATAAATTATTTGGTTTGCCTTATGGAACTAGTGGATTTACTAAAGAAATTCCGATGTTAGGTATTTTGGTTGGAGATCAAAGTGCTTTCTTCGATGAACGAGATCGACATATTCCATTTATTGATGGTAGTTTATTTACAATGAATTTTATTAATGCTCTTGAAACAATGGGAATTAGTTCATGTGTTGTTAATTGGCAGTCTGTCAAGTCTATAGATAGGGATTTGAGAGCTTTGATTAGTGTTCCAAATCATTGTTTTCCCATCCTATTTCTAGCCATAGGTTATGCTGATCCAGATATGTTTGTCGCCCATTCAGTTAAGAAGGAAGTTACCCAATTAAGAAATTATAATTAGAAGATAAATAAATAGTATGATTGTTGAGTTAAGAGGTGTTGAATTTGTAAATAAGGGTGCGGAATTAATGTTACATTCTATATGTCAGAAGTTTAAGAAGCAATGTTCTGATGTTCGATTTGTAATGGAAGCCAACCCTAGAGTAACTAAGCAGAATTTATTAGAGAATAATATTTTGCCAAAGCCACATTTTCAATCTAGGTTTATCAAGCTTAATACAATAAGCAATTACATTCCTAAATTTCTTTATAGGGATGATTTTGTAGCTGATAAAGATGTTGATATTGTAATCGATGGATCTGGTTTTGCCTTTGGAGATAAATGGGGGGCAGTAAAAGCAGGGGATAGAATGGCAGATAAAGTCGTTAGATGGAAGATGGAAGGGAAAATTGTTATCTTAATGCCCCAGGCATTTGGACCTTTCACAAATCCTAAACTTATTTCTAAAATGCAGATTATTCTAGAGAATGCAGATCTGATATTCGCTAGAGATTCAATTTCATATGAGCATCTGAAGCGAATCAATTCTAAAGGTAATAATGTTTTCTTAAGACCAGATTTTACTCCATTACTTAAGGTAAATAAATTTCAAAATACCCTTGCCGGAAACATTGCCATTATCCCTAATGTAAAAATGATTGCTGGTCGAAGTGAGATGGATATTGAGAACTATTATAGAATTTTCCGAGAAAGTATAAAAATTGTTCAAAATAAAGGTCTTAAACCATTTTTTCTGATACATGAAGTTGGAGCTGATAAAAGCCTTGCTGAAAGAATAAATAAACAACTTGATAATCCTTTAGAAATAATTGTTGAGGAAAATGCTTTAAATGTGAAGGCTATTATTGCAGATTGTAAAGCGACTTTGACATCACGTTTTCATGGGCTGGTGAGTTCATTATCACAAGGTGTGCCTTCTCTTTGTACAAGTTGGTCACATAAATATGAAATGCTTTTAAAAGATTATGATTTTGACGAAGGTTTGTTGAAATTAAATACTTCAACTGGTGAGCTAGAAGATATAATTGATAGCGTTTTTATTACTAAATATGAAGCTGTTAGAGATGGGTTAATTGAAAAATCAAAAGAACAAATTGATCTTGTTGAGGATACGTGGGCGATGATATTCTCATTGATCGAGAATTCTAAAAGATAATCTATCTATTATTATACGTATTTTGTTGCTTTTTTAATCCGAAATTGATTTTATATGAATAACGCTTTTAAAAATGATATAAAACTCTCTATAATTATTCCTCATAAAAATGATTTTGGAAATCTTAAGAGATTAATCAAAACAATTCCTGATCAAAAGCAATTAGAGGTAATAATTGTTGATGATGGTAGTGATCCAGAAAAATTTAATTTCTTATTAAGGGATATTGAGGCTAGAAATGTTCATATTTATAGTAATGAGACAAATCTTAACAATGCCGGTCGATCTAGAAATATTGGATTAAATAAAGCTAAAGGGGATTGGATACTATTTGCTGATTCTGATGATATTTTTACGGAAAATGCTTTACAAGCAATAAATAAATATTTTGAAGCAGAAGCTGATATTGTTTTCTTTTATGCAACAAGTATAGATGATAATTCAAATAAAATAGCTGATAGACATCAAGAATACTGTGAGTTATTGGATAATTATAGAAAAAGCTCATCTAATCATAATGAAAAAATGTTACGTTATAGATTTTTCCCGCCTTGGGCCAAAATCATTCGTAAAAAGCTAATTTTAGACCATGACATTGTATTTGATGAAATTCCTGCATCAAACGATATTATGTTTTCTTTAAAAGTAGGTTTTTATGCTAGAAAAATTGCGATTGAAAATACTGTAATTTATTGCGTAACCAAACATCTCAATAGCTTGACAGCAACAGACGATTATCAAAGATTGATAAGTCGTTGCCAGGCATTGATTGATTATAATAATTTTTTGAGGAAAAATGATAATAGTAATTACATAATTAATGGGAGACCACTTGTTAGTAGATGTCTTAAACTGAGTACATTCTTAGGGGTATATAGATATTTTATATTCTTGATTAACAATACTCCAGTTCGAATTTTTATTTAAAGTTATCACTTGTATGTCTATTTGCTGCAGAAAGAATTTAGGGGTTTCAATTTATATTGGTGTTTTTTTTATTTTTTCTGTTGCATGTTCTAAGAATCAAATACCTACTGACCTTATTGAAGAGCTCATTTCCAAACAAGTTTTAGAAGGTGGAACACTTGCAAATTTAAAAGTTGATGGGTATAAAGGGATATGGTTTGAATTAGGAAAGAGTTCGCCTTATGGTGATAAATATTCAGGAGGACTTGGAACATATACTGCTAACCATCGACCATTAGCAGTTTATTGTCCGGAGGTTCAAAAAACATTTTTTGTTTATGGGGGGACTACAAGAAGTGATAAAAGGCATTTGTTATGTATGATTGGAGCTTATGATCACAGCAATAATACTGTCTCTAAACCAACCATTGTATTTGATAAAGGACAAGTCGATGACCCTCATGATAATGCTAGTATGCTTGTGGACCAAAAAGGTTTTATATGGATTTTTATAAGTGGACGATCAAATATTAGGAATGGTTATATTTACAGGAGTCAGAGACCTTATAAGATAGACCATTTTGATCAAGTTATTGGATTAAATATGACTTATCCTCAAGCTTGGCAAAGTGCAGATGGTTCTATATTACTTCTTTATACCAAATATGAAAATATCAGAGAGCTTTATTTTAGGACATTTTCAGATACTCATTTTAATTATTCTGAAGAAAAATTAGCTGCAATAAGAATGCCTAACGAGCAATCGACTGGACATTATCAAATAAGTTGCTTACATGGCAATAAAATTGGAGTATTTTTTAATAGAACACCTCAGGGTAATGTAGATAAACGAACTGATTTATATTATATTCAGACTTTTGATAGAGGAGAAACTTGGGAAAATATTCAAGGTGAAAAAATTCACTTACCTATAGTAGATTCACAGACTAATTCAATTGTATATAATTATACTAAAGAGAACAAGAACATTTATTTGAACGATATTAATTTTGACCAACATGGTTTTCCAATTTGCTTATATATAAAAAGTGGAGGCGCATTTCCTGGCCCCCAGAACGAACCATACGAATGGGTTCTAACTAAATGGGATGGAAGTAAATGGTTTTCATCAGTATTGTTTTGTTCTGATCATAACTATGACATGGGGAGTCTGTTCATTAACAAAAATAAATGGAATATAGTTGCTCCTTCTAAAGAAGGAAATAAACCTTTTACAATGGGAGGAGAATTATGTATATGGGAATCAGATGATGAAGGGCATACATGGGCTATGAAAAAACAAATTACTAATAAAAGTAATTATAATCACTCATATGTTAGGCGGGTTGTAAATGGTAAAGCCCCTTTTAATTATTTTTGGGTAGATGGTGACCCGGAAGAAATTAGTAATTCTAACTTGTATTTTGGAGATATAGAGGGGAATGTTTTTCAATTACCCTATAAGATGAAGAATGAATATCAAGAACCAATTCGAAGATAAAACTTTTATGCTTTTTATTCTGTTATGGCGTTTTCAATAAAGTATATAAAAATTTGTTTATTTGGACTGTGTGTTTCATTAACCACCTGTACAGATAATATTGATATTCAAGAGGATTACACATGGGAAGAGAAAGCTATGTCTTCCATTCATGAACAATTACTTATGGCAGTCGATGAGTATAATCCCATGTTTCCTCCCAGGTCGGTCTTATCTTCTGGATCTGTTCGAAATTCTAATAAAGAAGACTGGACTTGTGGTTTTTTCTCGGGAACTTTATGGTTCGCATATGAATTAACTAATGATACTATACTCTTTAATTCGGCCATAAAATTTACAAATGGTGTTCGAGATGCGAAATATCGTAAGGATTCACATGACATAGGTTTTATTATTAATTGTAGTGTTGGAAACGCTTTACGTTTAACGAAAGATCAAGAGTATTACAATGATATGATAATTGCAGCAGAGAATTTAGCACTCCGTTATGATACGAGGGTTGGATGTATAAAAAGTTGGGATTGGAGTGGATGGGAATTTCCTGTTATTATAGATAATATTATGAATTTGGAATTGCTCTTCAGAACAGCAAAAATTACTGATAATTCTTTGTTGCGAGATATTGCAATTAGCCATGCGGATAAAACTTTGCTTAATCATTTCCGTTCAGATAATTCGTGTTTTCATTTAGTTAATTATGACTTAAAAGGAAACGTTTTAAGTAAGGAAACGCACCAAGGTTTTGACAATTATTCGAGTTGGACCCGAGGACAAGCATGGGCATTGTATGGATATACAATGTGTTATAGGGAAACAAAAGAAGATCGTTATCTCAATCATGCAATTAAAATTGCTCATTATATTTTAAACCATCCAACTTTACAGAAGAACAAAATACCATGTTGGGATTTAAGTGTCCCCCATCCCAATGAAGAATTGAAAGATGCATCTGCTGCGGCGATAATTGCTTCAGCCTTACTTGAAATATCTTCAGTATGTGATGATCCAAAAAAATCGAGTAGTTTCTTTTTCTTCGCAGAAGATATTTTAAAAACATTATCTAGTAATAATTATTTGAATAAACCTGGTACTAATGGTTTTTTTATACTTAATCATAGCGTTGGTAATTATGTGAAAAGTGAAGAAGTTGACGTACCAATTATTTATGCGGATTATTATTACCTTGAGGCTTTAATTAGATATAAAAAATTAAAAACCAATAAAGGAATTTATTAATTGAATTTTAAGAAGTACTTATATAAATGAAAGAAGTTTTAATAAAAGTTGTTAATCTTATACGTAAAGTAATACTATTTCTCCCATCACTTGTCTGTGTTTTGATTTACTATATTCGAATCGTTCAGTATAAGAATATGTCTATCTGTATGTCATTGATACCGACTAAAATAGGGGATGTGATGCGTTGGTGGTTTTATAAATTAACCTTAAAAAAGGTAGGAACGGATTTTCGAATTTTTTGGCTTTCATATATTGTTTATCCTTCTGTTGAAATTGGTAATAATGTTACCATTGAAGAAAAATGTGTAGTAAGTAAGTGTAAAATTGGTGATGATGTAATTTTAGCAGCTAATGTATCTATAATGAGTGGAAAAGATCATCATGATGTTGATGATTTAGATAATACATTTTATGATAGTAAAGAGTCTATTAAGACAGTAATATTGGAAAATAATTTATGGATTGGAACCCACGCTGTTATTATGGATGATATTCTTGAAGGGACTGTAGTTGGAGCTGGAGCTGTTGTAACAAAAACTTACCCTGTAAATTCTATCATAGGTGGTGTTCCAGCTAAGTTTATTCGTAAAAGGGGGAGGGATGGTAATAAATAAACCTTTGGTTAGTGTAATTATACCAACCTACAAGAGATCTGATTCTCTAGTGAGAGCTATTGAAAGTGTTTTAAATCAGACTTATACTGACGTTGAAGTTATAGTTGTTGATGATAATAATGATGATGAATTTAGAAAAATTACAGCTGCTAGAATGGAGCAATTTTCTAATAGGATGAATGTTTATTATGTTCAGCATGAGTGCAATAAAAATGGTTCTGCCGCTCGCAATACTGGAATAAGTTATGCAAATGGGGATTTTATTGCATTTTTGGATGATGATGATGTATTCTTACCTCAAAAAATAGAAAAACAGTATAATAGATTGCTTGATTTGCCTGTTGAATGGGGGGGGTGTTATTGTGGTTACTCTGTTATCTTGGATGATACTATTATTTACAATGGTCCTCATAATGATATAAGAGAAGGGAGTATGATCTATGAACTTATGAGTATGAGTTTTTCGTTTGGTACGACTTCTACTTTGTTTTTTAGAAAGGAGGCTTTAATTAATATTGCAGGTTTTGACGAGAGTTTTACAAGACATCAGGATTGGGAGTTAATGTTAAGATTTTTTGAAAAATATAAACTTGCATATGTAGATGAAATTCTTTTATGGAAGTATGATGATTCTCGCATTAATCGCCCAAAATCAGATGAAATAATATCTCTAAAAGAAAAATACCTGAATAATTTCAAGTACTTAATAGATCGAATGACAGCTAAGGAACAATCAGAAGTTCTAAAAAGGCATCATATGGAATTGGTTAAAGCGTGCCTGTTGGATCGTAATTTTAGTGTAGCATATCAGTATATATTAAAGCTTACTACTTTAACCTATAGGGATTATATATTGATATTTCTTGCTTTAATAGAAGGATTTATACAAATACGTTTTTTAATTAGAGGAATTCAATTAAAGATAAAAAAAATGTTTAAAAATTTACAACTGATATATGGAGTTAAGAGTAGATATCTTAATGGCAGCATATAACTGTGAAAGTTATATTGAAGAGGCAATAAAATCAATATTAAATCAAAGCTATCAGAATTTTAATTTAATTATTTGTAATGATGCTTCTACGGATTCGACATTAAAAACAATTAAGAAATTTAACGACCCTCGTATAAAGGTTTTAGATAATTCTAATAATCTAGGTTATCTAAAAACGTTTAATAAGCTTTTAAGCTATTCAACAAGTGAATTGATAACATTTTTAGATTCTGATGATTACTGTACTCCTGACAGAATTTATAAACAGGTTTCAAGACTTGAGGAAAACAAAAAATTGGGACTTGTGGGATGTAATTTCGCTGCTGTTGATTCTGGAGGTAATGTGAATAATATATCTAATTTCCCTAATAATCATAAGGATATTATTAAAGATTTACAGAATAATACCGAAGTTTGCTTCTGTGGATCTAGTGTGATGATTCGAAGAAAGGTTGTAGAGGATATTGGTGGCTATCGTGAATTCTTTATTGGTTGTCCTGGAGAAGATTATGATTGGATAAGACGAATTTCTGAAAAATTTCATGTTGAAAATATTCCTGATGTTTGTTATTATTATCGTTTTCATCCTGGTTCATTGACTCGAAAAGTTCACTTCTCAATTAAAGTTAGACATATCAATGAGATTATAAAGTTTCTCGCAAACCAAAGAGTAAATAAGGGGATAGATGATTTAATGACTGAAGATCAACAGGAACTTAATTTATTTATCGAAAGTCTTGAAGCTCCTTATCGTAAGGATAAATCAATGCTAGATAGAAAAGTTAGTTTTGAATATGCACTTCAGAGGAATTGGAAAATGAGTTTTCAACACTTTTTTAAAGCTATCACGAATCGTCCAACAATATTTCATAATTATTTATTAGGAATACTGTTACTTCCTCTACTAATACTACCCGAGCGGTTGTTGCTTAAAGGGAAAAAAATCTTAAAACTTAACCATGTTTCTAGGAACTTATAGATTAGATAAACTACCTATTACTATTGCTTTTTATTTGTATCCCTTAATTGGACTTATTTCTTTGATACTTGGGGTGAATTTTGGTCCTTTAAAGGATCTTTTGTGGTTAATACCTTTTGCATTATTACCTTTAGTGGTTTTTCAAAATAAAATTAAGCTTACCAAGCGAGAATTGACTTTAGTTTATATTTTGATTCTATATTTTAGTTTGAAATTTTTTTTGCCATTATTAATTAATTTCAATTTACCATACTTTTATTGGCCTCCTTTTATTATGGAAATCAAAGGATGGTTTTTTCTTTTGTTTTCATATTTCTGGTTTAAAGCAAATAGAGGAATTGAATATGAAGATTTTGTTAAGGGAGGATTGTTTTTAGGTAAGCTCTATATCTTAGTTTTTTTTATTTTAATTGTTACAGGTAATCATTTCAGATTTGGCTTAGGGTCTGAAAGTAATTATGATGGAATCTTAATTTTATTAGCGTATTTAGCATGTCTTAAAAGCTCTAATAATAGGAAAGATAAAATCATACTATCTTTATCAACCTTAATTACACTTTCTCGTACTGGAATTATATGTTGGTTGGTTATTACTTTTTTCTTTATAAAGAGAAAAGCTTTGTTTTTAATTTTCCTTGCCCCAGTTTTTTTGTTTGCAATGATTAGCTTATTTATTTCTGCTAGGGGCGGTGTTGGTAACTTAGAAAATGCTGATAGATTTATTTTTTGGGGACAAGCTTTTCTATATCTTAAGGATATAGATACGTTGACATTATTATTAGGACATTTCCCTGGTATCGAAATGAGAGTTGAAAATTTGCTACCATCCTTTAGTTGGTATATAAATCACTTTGGAGAAAAGAATAATATCACGGGAGTACATTCATTTATTTTTCATGGATTTTGGCTCAGAATGGCAATCACTTGCGGTATACCGTTTGCAGTTGGAATTATCTTGTGGTGTGTTAAGCGAATTTTATATTCAAAAAATAATATTGAAAAGGGGTATCTTTCCCTGTTAATTTTACAAGGATTTTCTTTGGCTTTATTTCATTTAACTCTGGTAAGTATTCCTTTGTTATTATTTGCTTTTATGCTATATGGAAAAGATGATCGAGTTGATAATTAAATTTTATTAAGTTATTATATGAATAATATATTCAATACATTTTGTGGTAAATTACCAAATAATATAAATGAAGTTCTTCCTATAAATGAGAAAAAGATGGTGACATTCTTGAATCCATTTTCTATTTATATGGCTTCTGAGCACGATGATTGTTATAAAAATTTTGACACGATTGCTTCTGATGGTACGGTTCCATTAATTTTGCTGAATATATTCTATCCTAAGTTAAAAACGCAAAGGTTCTCATTTGATATGACAAGTGTTGCTAAAGAGCTATTCTTGCATTGTGTAGAAAATAAATTGAGTATTTATTTTTTGGGATCTAAGCAAAAAGAGATTGAAGAGTTTATTGTTTTAATCCAGAATGAATTTCCAGGATTACAAATTGTTGGATACAATAATGGGTATATTTATGGAGATGAGGAAAAAGTTTTTAAGTCAATTATTGATTTAGATCCTGATGTGCTTGTAGTTGGAATGGGTACACCTATGCAAGATATTAATGCTGTAAAAATAAAGCAAAAAGGATTTAAAGGTAGCATCTATACCTGTGGTGGATTTTTTCATCAGACAACAAAAAATATAAATTACTATCCAAATTGGATAAATAAATTTAATCTTAGAGGTTTTTATAGAATGTATAAAGAACCATATGTGATTAAGCGAGTTTTAATTTATTATCCCAGGTTTGTGCTATATTTTTCAAAGTACTTATTGAGTGTTAGAAAACAAACATGAGTGCTGAAGCATTTATTTTTCATATTATAACAAAATAGGTGATAATCATATTGATTTTCACCTATTTTGTTTTTGTACTTAAACCATGATTAACTAATCATCAACCCCCAAATCTACGGTATTCATATGTGCAATTAATTATTAGAAACTAATGATTAAATGACTATATGTCTAAATGATATAAAGGGTGGCCGAAAACCCGACAATTAGAAGGGGTGAATAGTCTCCACGCAACTTCCAAGCCTTACTAATTGCCATTATATATTAGTATTGTAATGAAACAAACATTTTTCAGCAGTTTATTGTTTATGAGATAGTTCCATGGTATCCGGGGTGTCTTCTCGCAATAACAACAGATGACTGATAATTAATTGGATTGTTTATTCAATTTTGCCTATAATTAATAACCAATCGTTAATCACTATTTGCTCACCATCAATACTACATTACTAAATCCAGAATTTTAGCGGCATTTTCTTTATCGCCCTGGTTGAGGATGCGTTCAGCCAGTTGTACAATTTGAGAAATTGCCGGGTTAGTTTCGATTTCCTGTGCAATTTCCAAAGGTAGGTTTCCTAGTTCCATCTTATTTTTCGTTTTAAGTGTGTTTATCAACTTTTGGCAATTATAGTGCCAAAGCTGTCTAAGGAGAAGCCCATTTATAGATTGGTTGTTTAAGTAAAAGCAAAATTATAATAATGGATGGAGAGTTTGGCTTGTCAAATCTGTCAAATTTCCCGATTCTCGGGACCAGCAGAGCTGGAGGTTTATAAAAGTCAAACAAGGCTGAGTGAAGCGAAGTCCGCCCCAAGCCGACCAAAGAGTCTAAAAACTTGTAAGCGTACAACGAAGTCGTTACTGACAGAGTTTAAAAACCACGTCCCATTTTTTAATTAGTGAAAATTAGTGTAAATCAGTGGTTAAATCTATTTTTTGACAAAAACCACCTCCCCCGATCGCAATCGGCTACTCCTCCTTAAAAGAAGTAGGAGAAATTTCAAACGGCTTCATATATACCTGATAAGTTGTTATGTTTGCTTGTGATGACAATCAAAATAAAGAAGCATCGCTTTCAGAACTGGCTCTCGACCGGCACTTATTAACCATTGACTAGTGACTCCCGATCACTATCGGGATGACTTTTCAGACCTTCAGACTTTTTAACCTTTCCTCCCTTTATCCTTATTGCCCTTTACCCTTATTAAACTATATTTGCTAACAGATAATTTTATCTTATCCCAATAATTACTGGGAATAATATTTGAATCAATTATGAAACGAGCCATGAGCAATACCTCCACTCACAAGGGGATTATCTATTGGGCGACTTCCATATGTCAATAATATGAAATAATAAATATATGAAACGAGCCATGAGCAATACTTCCACACACAAGGGGATTATCTATTGGGCGACTTCCATATGACAATAATATGAAATAATAAACATATGAATTGCCAAATCGACGGAGTCAAACGAGCTATGAGTAAAGCTTTTCTCACACACGCGTGTCGCTGAAGCTTTAGCGTAAGCACAGAGAGAACGATTATTGGCGATTTCCATATGGCCATAACTAGAAAATTATAAACAGATGAAAGGAATCATATTAGCTGGAGGTAGCGGAACTCGCTTGTATCCAATAACTAAGGGGGTGTCGAAGCAGCTTTTGCCTGTTTATGATAAACCCATGATATATTACCCATTATCAGTATTGATGTTGGCAGGGATTCAGGAAATCTTAATTATATCGACCCCTAAGGATCTGCCTAACTTTATGAAGTTATTGGGAACAGGTGAGGATTTGGGCTTGAAACTGTCCTATAAAGAGCAGCCGAGTCCTGATGGTCTGGCCCAAGCCTTTATAATTGGGGAAGAGTTTATTGGTGAGGATTCGGTCTGTATGGTATTGGGAGATAATATCTTCTATGGAGATGGGTTGAGCCGATTGTTACATAATGCACGTAAAAATGTGGAGCAGGATGGTAATTCAACTGTATTCGCTTACTATGTGAATGATCCTGAACGTTATGGTGTTGCTGGTTTTGATGAACAGGGAAGTGTGACTTCAATTGTCGAAAAGCCAGAAAAACCTCAATCTAATTATGCCATTGTGGGTTTGTATTTTTTCAGCAACGATGTGATACAGGTTGCCAAAAAAATGAAACCCTCATCTCGTGGCGAATTGGAGATTACAGCGGTTAATCAGGAATACCTGGATAGAGGCAAACTAAAAGTGGAGTTGATGGGACGAGGTTACGCCTGGTTGGATACAGGAACACACGAATCTCTTTTGGATGCCGGTCAGTTTATAGAAACCGTGGAAACCCGGCAAGGCCTAAAAGTGGCTTGCCTGGAGGAAATCGCCTACAATATGGGCTACATTACAGCTGAGCAAGTGAGAAAACTGGCTGAACCCCTGAGTAAGAGTGGTTATGGTCAATATCTACTAAAGTTAATCAAAAAATAATTCGCTACTGAATTTGGTCTAACTACTAGTAGTTTTTAGAACCACAAATTTCACAAATTGTCCCAAATTATATTTGAAAAAGTATATTTTCAAAAGTGAGTTTACTCAATCAAGAAGATTATGTAGATTTTATTTGTTTAGATGAATTTGTTGCTGAGTAAAGCCTGTATATTCTCTTGGGGATATTCATTATACTGAAGGACTAAGTAATCTGAAAACTAGGGGAAGGCGTATTGGACTACTTGATAATATTGGAGTAAGTAACTTAGAACAAAAATTTATAGTTATTTAATATTTGTGTGAATTTGTGAAATTTGTGGTTGTTAGTAAAAGCGAAGCGTTAATTTTTTGTTATTAAAGAAAAACTATGCAATTTATAAAAACTAATATATCAGATGTCCTTATCATAGAGCCTCAAGTTTTTGGGGATGAGAGAGGCTACTTTTTTGAATCTTTCAATCAGAAAGCCTTTGAGGAGCATGTGGGAAAGATCGATTTTGTGCAGGACAATGAATCGAAATCGTCCAAAGGGGTGCTGAGGGGTTTACATTTCCAAAAGCCACCTTTTACACAAGCCAAGCTGCTGCGTTGCATCGAGGGGAAGGTCTTAGATGTTGCTGTGGATCTTCGTAAGGAATCTCCTACCTATAAGAAGTATGTCTCTGTCGTATTAAGTGGTGAGAATAAAAAGCAGGTCTTTGTACCTAAAGGGTTTGCACATGGCTTTCTGGTTCTAAGCGAAACGGCAACTATTGCTTACAAGGTAGATGAGTACTACGCACCAGATTACGATTCTGGTATCGCCTGGAACGACGAAGACATTGCGGTAGATTGGGGAGTGTGTAATGATGACGTGCAATTGTCCGTGAAAGATCAAGAACTGAAACCTTTTTCACAAATAAGTAACCCATTTTAGATCGCATATTATTTCTAACCACTAATTAGTGGTTTTATTATTTTAAGATAGAATTTCATTTTTTTTTGTGTGGATTTGTGGATAACTTGTGTTATCAGTGGTAAAAATAAATAGAAGCGAAGCTTCGAGTAATAATTCGTGCATATTAGTCGTTCAATAGAGATGAAAATATTATTAACGGGTTCCAGGGGCCAATTAGGCTCAGAAATAAAGGTATTAAGTTCCGAGTATCCAGCTTTGGATTTTGTATGTCCCAGTTCGTCAGAACTGGATATTTGCAATCTTAATTCGCTAAATGATTTTGTGAAAGAGAAGGGCTTTGAAGCCATTATCAATTGTGCCGGCTATACGGCTGTTGATAATGCTGAAAAAGATGCCGGAGTTGCAGGATTGGTTAATGCTAAGGCTGTATCAAATTTGTTGTTTATAACCCAAAAGCTTAATCTTAAGCTGATTCATTTTTCAACGGATTATGTCTTTGATGGAACAGGTAATCGGCCTTATACCGAAAAAATGCCTGTTGCTCCACTAGGTGTTTATGGCAAAACTAAACGGTCGGGAGAACTGGAGATCCTTCATTCAACGACTAACTCAATTGTTATTCGAACCTCCTGGATGTATTCTTCCTTTGGAAACAACTTTGTGAAAACCATGCTCCGACTGGGGAAGGAAAAGGAAAGCCTGGGCGTTGTTTACGATCAGGTTGGTACCCCAACTTATGCCAGAGATTTGGCTCGGATATGTCTTGATCTAATTTCTAATTCAAAACGATTGGATACCAAAGGGAAGCTTTACCATTTTTCAAATGAAGGTGTGACTTCATGGTACGATTTCGCAAGAGCCATTATGGAGTTTGGAGAGCTTGAATGCAAAGTCATTCCTATAGAAACAAAAGACTATCCAGCTGCAGCCAGACGCCCTCCTTATTCTGTCTTGAACAAGGCGAAGATTAAAGCGGACCTAGGAATAGAGATTCCTCATTGGAGGGATTCATTGAAAGAATGTATCGCCAAAATAAAGGAATCTCAAGATTGAAGTCACCACGTTTAAATAACTGACAAACACCAAAAACTTCCAACCACAAATTTCTCAAATTTTCTCAAATTATGGATATTATTAAAGAATATGTTTATAAAAGAGAGTGTTATGAAATCATTGGATGTTGTATGGATGTGCATTCAGAGTTAGGTAGTGGTTTTTTAGAGAAAGTCTATCAAGAATGCCTGAAGTTAGAATATAGGAATAAATCTAAAAAGTAATTAACCACAGATTTCTCAAATTTTCTCAAATTATGGATGTTCTTAAAGAATATGTTTATAAAAGAGAGTGCTATGAAATCATTGGATGTTGTATGGATGTGCATTCAGAATTAGGTTGTGGTTTTTTAGAGAAAGTTTATCAGGAATGTTTGGAGTTAGAATTTAGGAATAAATCAATTCCATATGAAAGAGAATCGTAAATTGATGTTTATTATAAAGGTAAAAAGACTGATATGAGGTATTTTGCCGATTTTCTATGTTTTGATGACCTTATCGTCGAGTTAAAGGCTGTTAAAACTCTTGATAATATACATCACGCACAGCTTTTAAATTATTTAAAAGCTACAGGTAAGAAAGTTGGCTTACTCGTTAATTTTGGATCAATGAGTTTGGAATATAAGCGAGTTATTTTGTGATAGTAATACCAGTTAGAAATAATTTGTGAAAATTAGTGTAATTTGTGGTTGTCCTTAATTTTGATAATTCGCGTCATAGACATTTAAATAAAATGAGAAATATATTAGTAACTGGTGGTGCAGGATTTATCGGATCTCACCTCGTTCGTTTATTGGTTAATAAATACCCGGAGTATCGTATTATCAATATGGATGTACTGACCTATGCCGGGAATCTTGCAAATCTTAGGGATATTGAAGACAGGGAGAATTACGAATTCATCAAATGCGATATCTGCGATTTCGAAAAGGTTCAGCAAATCTTTGTTGACTATCAAATTGAAGGGGTGATTCATTTGGCTGCCGAGTCTCATGTTGATCGTTCCATTAAGGATCCTTTTTCATTTGCACAAACCAATGTGATGGGAACTTTGAGCCTCTTACAAGCGGCTAAGTTCGCCTGGGAAGGCCATTTCGATGATAAGCTGTTCTACCATGTCTCTACTGATGAGGTATACGGATCTTTGGGCGAAGAAGGCTTCTTTACTGAAGAAACAGCTTACGATCCGCATTCACCCTATTCGGCCTCGAAAGCCTCTTCCGATCACTTTGTCAGATCTTTCCAGGATACATTCGGTTTACCAACTGTGATTTCCAACTGTTCGAACAACTACGGTTCTTACCAATTCCCGGAGAAGTTGATTCCTCTGTTCATTAATAATATCTGTAACAACAAGCCACTACCCGTTTACGGTAAGGGTGAGAATGTTCGAGATTGGTTGTATGTTGAGGATCACGCTCGTGCGATTGATGTGATTTTCCATCAGGGAAAAATGGGAGAGACCTACAATATTGGTGGATTTAACGAGTGGAAAAACATTGACCTGATCAAGGTGATGATTAAAACCGTTGACAAATTATTGGGCAGAAAAGAAGGAACTTCTGAAAAACTAATCACCTACGTGACAGATCGTGCAGGTCACGACTTGCGTTACGCCATTGATTCCACTAAACTGAAAGATGAATTAGGTTGGGAGCCCTCTCTTCAATTTGAAGAAGGCATCGAGAAAACTGTGAAGTGGTACCTTGAAAATACGGAATGGCTTGAGAATGTAACATCTGGAGAGTATCAGAAGTATTATGAGGGGATGTATAAGTAGGTAAGGATAAAGGATAAAGGATAAAGGATAAAGGATAAAGGATAAAGGATAAAGGCGCCGCACCTGAAAACAGAAAATAAACAACAGATTAAAATAAATAATTAACCAATGATTGACTTTGTCGAACTCATAAACTCGGTTATCACTAATCTCCACTAATGTTTTTTATGAAAACTGATAATAAATATACGTTTAAGCAGGAGTATTATGATATAGTTGGACAGTATATAGTAAATTATTAGAGATTGCTTCGTTCCTCGCAATGACAATTCAAGTTTGTCTTTGCGAGGCTGAGGAACGATGCCGTGGCAATCTCCCCGCATACTGCCAATAGATAAATAGATCGAGGTTCGACTATCGACAGATTGCTTCGGTCGCTTGAGGCTCCTTCGCAATGACACTGAATTATGGAGTATCGCACCTATCAAGTATATATTCTCACAAATAAGAATCATACGGTTCTTTATACCGGTGTGACATCTAATTTGGCATTACGTGTGGAACAACATAAAATGAAGAGTAATCCAAAATCATTCACTGCTCGATATAACGTGAATCATTTGGTTTACTACGAACAGTATTTTGATATCGGGGAAGCCATCGAGAGAGAAAAACAAATAAAAGCTGGATCAAGGCAAAAGAAAATAGATTTGGTCAATTCTTATAATTTAGAATGGAGAGATTTGTATTTGGAATTATGAGCAAATTGACTCAGATTGCTTCCGTCGCTATGGCTTCTTCGCAAAAACATTTGGAAATATAAAAATAGCCCATCTGCATAAACACAGATGGGCTATTTTTATATTATTGAGTTTGTCTGACTATTCAGCTACTTCAGCAACTTTAGCTACTTCAACGATTTTCTCATCTGAATGCCAAAGACCGTGCTTAGTACAGAAAGCTGCAGCAGTCAATTTCATTTTTTTACCAGGAACGATATAGAAATCAACCTCAGCCTGGTTAGGTGTGCTACCTAGTGCACCAGCGGTGAAGTTGGTTTGTGCCAACATGTTCTCACCATCCCAAAGTTGTACCCATGCAATGTAATGATCGAAATCGTCCGGATGTGGATATGCATCACCTACTTTTACTTTTACAGTAAATTTCTCTCCAGCTTTTGCTGAATCTTCGCAATGTAAAAATGCAGAGTGACGATCGATATAATCTTTTTTTGCTTCTCCTTCGATTGTTGTAATATCCTGGTATCTGTTAATCTTCATAGTTTATTATTTTTTTGCTTTGAAATACGATTCATTGATTCTGAGAAAATTCTGTCTGATAATTAAAGAATCTAATGAGAATCGTATCTTTAAGAAATATTCTTTTGATTTGTTTATTTGTAGTGGCAAACATACAAGTTGCCTCTATTTATTTAAAAGCAATTAGCTTTAGTTGTTGCTTAAGTAATCTGAAACACCTTCCTGAGTTGCTTCCATAGCTTTTTCGCCCTTGTTCCAGTTAGCCGGACAAACCTCACCATTTTCTTCGAAATGCTGTAAGGCATCAACCATACGGATCGCTTCATCAACACTTCTTCCCAATGGTAAGTCGTTAATGACTGAATGGCGAACCACACCTTTTTTGTCGATAAGGAATAAACCACGGTAGGCTACAGGAGCGCCTGTTGAAATAGCGTTACCTTCTTCATCGTAATCGTAGTCTGATGCTAAAACACCAAAGTTTTCAGCAATAGTTTTAGAAAGGTCAGCTACCAATGGGTAAGTCACACCTTTAATACCACCTTTGTTTCTTTCTGTGTTTAACCATGCAAAGTGAGAAAATTCTGAGTCAACAGAACAACCTACTACAGCGACATTACGCTTTTCAAATTCTTCAAGTTTATCCTGGAAAGCGATCAGCTCAGTAGGACAAACGAAAGTAAAGTCAAGAGGATAGAAGAAAAATACAACTTCCTTTTCGCCGATGAATTGCTCCAATGAGAAGCCTTCAGTAATTTGGTTGCCGTTTACAACTGCGCTAGCCTGAAATAAAGGGGCTTTTTTTCCGATTAATGATTGCATGGTATTTAGATTTTAAGATTTGATATTCTGTTGTTTTTACTTTTACAAATGTATGTATGGCCGGGCTAACAGCCAAATTATATTAATCAATAATCTTTATATCAACATCGAGAAATTTAATACTTGTGACCTATTTTGGTGATAATGAGTCGTCAAAATCTAAGAGATGTTAAGTTAGTAAAATCCTTGCTAAAAGTAAACCCTCATTTCCTGATTTATGCATAGATTTGCAAAATCAATGACAGAGATCAAATTCATGCATCAGGTTTAGACATAAACCTGATAAAATGCTGGATACCTGAGATCTATCATTAGTCTATATTCCAAACTTAAAACAGCTCATTAACTGAGCTAAAAACAACACGCAACAAAGCTATGTCAAAACAAAAGTTAACTGACGCATTAAATTATCATTCAGAGGGAAGACCCGGGAAAATTGAGGTTATCCCTACTAAACCTTACCGTACGCAACGAGATTTATCTTTGGCTTACAGTCCGGGTGTAGCTGAGCCCTGTCTTGAAATTGAGAAGAATCCCGAAGATGCCTACCGTTATACAGGTAAAGGTAATCTTGTTGCTGTTATCTCTAATGGTACAGCCGTACTAGGCCTTGGTGATATTGGAGCCTTAGCTGGTAAGCCAGTTATGGAAGGAAAAGGTCTTCTATTTAAAATATTTTCTGATATCGATGTTTTCGATATTGAGGTGGATGCTACTGATGTAGATAAATTCATCGAAACTGTAAAAGCGATTGCACCAACCTTTGGTGGAATCAATCTGGAAGATATCAAAGCACCAGAGTGTTTTGAAATTGAGGAGAGATTGAAGGCGGAATTGGATATTCCTGTGATGCATGATGACCAGCATGGTACGGCTATTATTTCAGCAGCAGGTCTATTAAATGCACTTGAACTGGGGAATAAGAAAATTGAAGATGTAAAAGTAGTAGTTAACGGTGCTGGTGCAGCTGCCATTTCTTGTACTAAATTATACATTTCATTAGGTGTAAAGCCTGAAAACGTTGTGATGTGCGATAGCCGTGGTGTCATCAACGCGAAGCGTACCGACTTAAATAAGCAGAAAAAGCAATTCATCACTCAAAGAGATTTAACAACTTTAGCAGAGGCTGTTGTTGGTTGTGATGTATTCTTAGGTCTTTCTGTTGGTGGATCTATGACTAAGGAGATGGTGGCTTCAATGGCTCCAAACCCAGTTGTATTTGCATTGGCTAATCCGGATCCAGAAATTGGCTATGATGAGGCTATGGAAGTTCGTGACGATGTTGTGGTTGCTACCGGTCGTTCGGATTATCCTAATCAGATTAATAATGTATTGGGCTTCCCTTATATTTTCCGTGGTGCGCTTGACGTAAGAGCGACAGCTATCAATGAGGAAATGAAAATTGCTTCTGTTCATGCTATTGCTGAATTGGCTAAAGAGCCAGTTCCGGAGTCGGTGCATGCTGCATACGATGAGGCAAATATTACTTTCGGTAAGCATTATATTATTCCTAAAGCGATGGACCCTCGTTTGGTTTCTCGTGTTGCTGTAGCAGTAGCAAAGGCAGCTGTTGATTCGGGTGTTGCTCGCAAAACAGATATGGATTGGGATGCTTATGCCGAAGAATTAAAGCAGCGACTAGGTACAGAGAACGAATTGCTTCGTACGATCTTTAATAAGGCTAAAAAAGCGCCTAAACGCGTTGTATTCCCTGAGGCAAATAACTTTAATATACTTAAAGCTGCACAGATTGCACTTCATGAAGGTATAGCCAAACCGATCTTATTAGGAAATACCGATAATATTCAGCGTTTGGTTAAAGAAAATGATCTGGATCTGGAAGGAGCTGAAATCATTGATATTCGTTCCGAAGCGGAGCGTGAAAGAAGAACGCGTTACGCTGATATTTTATGTGCGAAACTTGGACGTAAAGGTTTAGTACATAAAGAGGCTGTTGAGAAGATGTTCGATCGCAACTACTTTGGAGCAACTATGGTAGAAGCCGGCGATGCTGATGCATTTATCTCTGGATATGCCACACGTTATTTCGAAACGCTTGATATTGCTGAAAAAGTAATTGGTAAGGAAGAAGGTATGAAAACCCTTGTGGGGATGAATATTGTGATGACTAAAAAAGGACCTTTGTTCTTTGCAGATACCACAGTTAATTCTGAACCAACTGAAGATTCATTGATTTATACCACATTGAGTACGGCACGTGCGGTTAAGAAATTCGGACAAGATCCTGTAATGGCGATGCTGTCATACTCGAACTTTGGCGCTGTAAAAAAGGGTAGTCCTAAACGTGTTCATAATGCTATCGAATACTTGCACGAAAATCATCCTGATTTGGCTGTTGATGGTGAGATGCTATTGAACTTTGCAATGGATAAGAATTTACGCGATGCGAATTTCCCATTCAACAAGCTTAAGGGGAGAGATGTGAATACACTTATTTTCCCTAATTTAAGCTCTGGAAATATTGCTTATAAGCTAATGCAAGACCTTGGTGATTCTGAGAATATCGGACCAATTATCCTGGGAACAGCTAAGCCTTTCCACGTTGTACCAATGGGTTGTACAGTTCGTGAGTTGATTAATATGACTGCTATCGCAGTTGTTGATGCTCAAGAAGAGAAATAAGATGATGATCAATGAGTGATTCATAATTTAATCATTCATTGTTAATTGCATAAATAGAATCATGTATTGAGTCTCCCGTTCCCATTTCGAAACTATCGGATGGGAACGGGAGACCATTTATGAAATAACAAATTTACTAAAGCCCATGTCTGTAATTTACATACTCGATTTGGTTGGAACCCTTGTATTTGCTATAAGTGGAACGCTTTCGGCAGCCAATAAGAAACTCGATTTGTTTGGTGCCTATTTCACTGGTTTTATAACAGCCATAGGTGGCGGGACGCTTCGGGATATTATTTTGGGGGATTTTCCTGTGGCCTGGGTTTCTGATTTGAACTATTTGCTTGTCATTACCATTGGGGTAATTGCAACCTTTTTATTTAAGGATATGATTATGCAGTTGAAGCGCACGCTTTTTCTTTTCGATACGATTGGAATAGGTGTCTTTACAATAATTGGTATCGAGAAAGCTTTGTCATTGTCGATTCATCCCGTATTGGCAGTAATAATGGGCTTGTTTTCTGCGGTGATGGGTGGGGTGATTCGTGATACTTTATGTAACGATATTCCTTTGATTTTCCGTAAGGAAATCTATGCCGTAGCGTGTATAATAGGTGGTTTGTTGTTTTTGTTTTTGAAATATTTGCAGGTTGATCCTACTGTCAATCTTTTTGTAACCGTTACGTGTATTATTGCGTTCAGACTCATCTGTATACGATACAAATTGACACTGCCTGTGATGAAATATTAGGATTTAAAATCTTTCAAATATAAAACGAGTCCCCGAGGACTCGTTTTTTTTATAGGTGTCAGCTCATTGAAATGAGATTGTCGAGATCGAGATATTTCCCCGCATCCTTCCCAAAAGATTCCACATCTTTGTCGGTGATGCGATAGGTGCACTTTTCACCATAGGTTCCTGAGAAAAGAATTTGCATCTCCTTATCCTCTTCATCCTGCATAATAATGCCATAGAGATTCTCGTGAACCTTACGCTTCTTAAGATCCTCATGACAAGAAGGACAAGACATACTTATTTTCTCACCCTCTTCGATATTAAAACTAGGGTGTTTAATAACTTCATAGTCGCCGAGTTTCATACTGAAAAGTAGAATTCCCCTTTCTTTTTTCTTATTTTTTGCAGCAATAATAATTTTATCGCCAACATTTAAAAAGCTTCGGCAGTGTGGACAAAGGTAATTCGCTTTCATAAGGCTTAGTTTTAAGTTATAAAATGATAGTTTGCTGCTTTTTTTTTAATAGTTATGAATTCTATAAAAAAGATAAGGCGAAAAAAGCAGAAAGTCAATAATAATTGGTCTTCAATATTTTCGATCGTTTTTTGTTCCGGTAACTTTGCTTGAAGTCTATTTGACAATTCTCATGAATAAGCTCAGTATAAATTTTCAAAATTTTAATTATTCATCTATATTTGGAAGAATCAAATCTGTCCATTAATTCATTCAAATGCATAAACTCATCCCCTCAATCATTACTTGGTTGGCAAGATTCCTGGGTGTATTCTTATTCCTTTTTTTTGCCTGGTTTGCCATTGAGTTTGGTATTGATGACCCTAATAAAATGAGTCCTCAGTTGATAAGGCTCTTTTATACTCACATGATTATGATGCTTGCATTGGTAATTGTCTGGCGATTTGAATTGTTGGGAGGGGCAATTCTGGTGATTGGTTATAGCTACTTTTCATTTGTGAATCACACTTTCTGGACAAATCCGATTTATCCAATTTTCTTTTTTATAGGTATCCTACATCTAATATCCTGGACATTTAGATATGGAAAGAAGCTTATTAAGGGCGGTTTTTTAGGTCAATATTTACTTCGATAGCAGATTGAAAGTCACTTTTCTATCACTTCTGTTCTTTATCACTCTCTAAATGAGGATTCAAGTTTGCTTTAACATTTTAGGATAAATTGTAAAATTTAGCTGCAAGCTTCCCATTTTTTTCTAATTTTGATCGATTAAATACTAAAAACAACATTAATATACGAGCATGTTAAATATAGCATTATTTGGCCCTCCGGGTGCAGGTAAGGGAACTCAATCTAAGATGCTGGTTGAGAAATACAACCTGGCTTACATTTCTACCGGTGATATTTTACGAGCAGAAATTGCTGAAGGAACAGAATTAGGTCTTCAGGCTAAGGATATCATTAAAAAAGGGGGCTTGGTTCCTGACGAAATCATCGTTCAAATTATTGAGGAGAAAATTACGTCTCATAACGATGTGAATGGTTTTTTATTTGATGGTTTTCCACGTACAACTGTCCAGGCATATATTCTTGAAGGCTTATTGCTGAAACTGAATACTAAGCTCGACTGTATGTTGAGTTTGGAAGTGCCTAATGAGGAATTGAAAAGTCGTCTTCTTAAGCGTGCTGAAACTGAAAATCGATCTGATGATGCGGAAGATGTTATTAATGTCCGTTTAGAAGAGTATGAAACTAAAACGACGCCTGTTGCCGAATTCTATAAAGAGAAAGATATCTATCATCCAATTGAAGGCTTGGGAGAGATCGACGAAATTTTTGGACGTTTAACCTCAGTCGTTGATCAAACGCTTGAGCGTTCATGGATCAATATTGTCTTATTAGGCCCTCCGGGATCCGGCAAAGGAACCCAGGGACGTATGTTGGCTAAGAAATTTAACCTGGTTTATATTTCTACCGGTCACATGATGCGTCAGGAGATTAAGAAAGGAACCGAAATGGGAATCAGCGCCAAGGAGTATATCGAAAAAGGAGATATTGTTCCTGATGAGATTGCAATTAAGCTGATCGAGCGCCAAATTAAAACGCATCCCGATGCCAATGGTTTTATTTTCAAAGGATTCCCGAGAACGATCGTTCAAGCCTATATTCTTGATGGTTTATTAAGAAAACAGCAATCGACAATAACGACAGCTCTCGATCTTAAGGTGTCAACTTTGGAATCAATTAAGCGTTTGGCTGCACGAGGAAAAACCTTTAGCCGCAGAGCATACGATGCTGATACCGATATTATTATTCATCGCTTGGAACAGCACGAAAGGCGCAGTTCTAAAGTGAGTGAGTACTACTCCAAACAAAACAAAATTGAAGTCGTTAACGGAGTTGGAAGTGAAGAATCGATTTTTGAAGATCTTTGCCAGGCAGTAAGTCATGCTTTCAAGAGTATTCGATAAAAACATTTTATATAAAGAAAATCCTGATTCTTATGAGTCAGGATTTTTTCTTTTTAAATTCAATGAGTTCTATGGGAGCCCCCTTGTGTTTAATCATGGCAACTCTTACATCATCCATAGGAGAATTTGGAGCTGCCAGAATTTCAAACTCATGTCGTTCAAGTTCACCATCTAAATCTTCCACTTCAAAAGCTAAATGAGGAACAGTTTGGATAAGCTTATCCATAGGGCTGTCAGCCTCAAATCGCATCCACTCCACACCAAATGGACTATCAGGGAAACCTGAGATGTAGAATTTGAATTGTGGCAGATAGCGTTCGTTTGGCATGACACTGGAGGTAGGAACACCCAGGTGATGGTATTTCCAACCCCATTTTTCTGTCGCATCAGGTAATTCGTGCTCTCTTCTATTCATTAATTTGTTGTTCATTGGGTAAAGTCTTGTTCAGTTATTCATTATCTAATAATCGCTACATCACCACATCCTCACATCCACACATCCTCACATCCTCACA
>Ga0209272_10000642_pt1 | contig 26667 bp, 25 predicted proteins | sample tdDd002_FD_187125 | JGI IMG/M metagenome (GOLD analysis project Ga0209272, IMG submission 187125) | Marine sediment microbial communities from the Atlantic coast under amendment with organic carbon and nitrate - tdDd00.2 (SPAdes)... | ecosystem: Environmental > Aquatic > Marine > Coastal >... | reverse complement strand
TAATACACCTGAAGAACATTTGGCTATGATGCAACACCCTGACGTGCTTCATTTGATGATAGAATCAATTGAGACTGGGTTCCCTGTGGGTTATATTATCTTGGCAGGTATGAAAAATTTAAACCACGCTGTTGAAATCAGACGTATCGCGATTTCAGAGAAAGAGCAAGGCTATGGTGGAGATACACTTAAACTCGCTATGAAACTTGCTTTTGGGGATATGAATGCTCATCGGTTATGGTTGGATACCCGAGTTCACAACACGATTGCTCAACATGCGTATGAGTCAGCAGGATTCATTTACGAAGGAATTCTCAGAGATGCAGCACGTATTGGGGATACATATGAATCTGTGAAAATCTATTCTATGCTTAGACCTGAATATGAATCACTCTAGTCTTGCAGTCGATCGATATTACAGCTATAATACTTAGTATATGAATCAAAAAGACGAACTGCCAAAAGGCAGTTCTTTTCTTTCTCTACTCAATTGTTAGATGCGCGAGGTGTTTGTTTGGAAACATTTTCATTTATTATAGAATCAGAATACGCGGGCGAAAGAATTGATACTTTTCTAGGTAAGGCTATAGACAATGTATCACGCTCTTATATTCAGAAACTGATCAAAGATGGTCATGTTATTATCGATGGCGAAATGCTTAAAAAGAAGAATGTTCGACTTGAAGAGGATATGGAAGTTAAGATTAACGTTCCAGAACCTGAAATCTTAAAAGTTGAAGCGGAAGATATTCCTGTGGAAATTGTCTATGAAGATGAATGTCTTATGATTGTGAATAAACCACAAGGGATGGTGGTTCATCCGGCTCCGGGAAATTATTCGGGGACACTGGTTAATGCTCTTATGTTTCATGCGAACAACTTATCTTCAATCAATGGCGTTATTCGTCCAGGCATTGTTCACAGAATTGACAAAGACACATCTGGACTTTTGATGATTGCAAAAGACAATCAAGCACATAACAGCTTGGCTGCACAGTTAAAAGAGAAAACCACAAAGCGTGTTTATGTGGCGATTGTTCACGGTCGAATAGGTAAGGAAGAGGGTTCTGTTTCTGCACCTATTGCAAGACACCCCAAAGATCGAATGAGGATGGCTGTGGTTCAAGGCGGAAAAGAAGCTACAACGCATTATAAAGTACTTAAAGCATATAATAACTACACTTTGGTCGAACTTCGATTAGAAACGGGAAGAACGCATCAGATTAGGGTTCACATGACACACATCGGTCATCCGCTTTTAGGTGATCCTGTGTATGGTAAGAAACAATCTAAGATAAAGTATGATGGACAGTTGCTCCATGCAAGAATGCTTGGATTTAATCATCCAAGAACTGGGGAGTACATGGAATTTGATTCTGAACTTCCTGATTATTTTAAAATGATCCTTAAAAAAATTGAATCTGTTGAAAGGGGATAATCCTTCATGGAATTTAAAGCTAGAATACTTGATGAAAAAGCAATGAACAGGTCTCTTACACGCCTGGCGCATGAGATTATTGAAAAGAACAAAGGTATTAAAGATGTGGTGCTCGTTGGTATCAGATCAAGAGGTGTTCCACTGGCACACACAATTGCAGAAAAAATTGAATCGATCGAAGGGGAAAAAGTTGAGGTTGGATCACTGGACATCACACTATACCGTGACGATCTGACTGAAATTGACAAACAAGCTATTGTTAAAGGATCAGACATCAAAGCTGACATCACTGGTAAAGTTGTTGTCCTTGTAGACGATGTTATTTTTACAGGCCGTACTGTACGTGCTGCCATGGACGCATTGATTGATATTGGCCGTCCGAAATTAATTCAACTTGCCGTACTCATTGACAGGGGTCATAGAGAATTTCCGATTCGACCAGACTATGTTGGTAAAAATGTACCATCATCCAGTCATGAAATTATCCGTGTTCATCTTAATGAAATAGACAATGTGAATGAAGTCTGTATTTATCAGGGTGATTCCCGAAAGTCGGACGAGGGAAAAGAATAGTGAATTAAGGAAATGCTAAAGTAAAAACATATAATAATTAACGAGGTACTGATTGATATCAGTACCTCGTTTTTATGTGATCATAATTTGCCTTGTTAGAGGATTTATTACTGTGAAACCTTCAAAGATTCAATATCAGCCTCGTCAGGTGTGACATACAATGTTTGGTTTGTTGAGTAAATAACCATACCAGGTTTCGAACCACTCGGCTTTGAAACAAACTTAACAGGAGTATAGTCCACTGGAACTTGTCCGGAGAGTCTGCCTTTTGAGTGCCATGCAGCAATGCATGCAGCTTCGAAAATCGTTTGCTCAGGCACGTCTTGTCCTTTTGTTCGGATTATGACATGAGATCCAGGAATGATTTTTGTATGCAGCCAAATATCTCTATTGGAAGCAATCTTTAAGGTCAATAGATCATTCTGGATGTTATTTTTACCAACAAGTATTTCGAAACCATCCGTTGACAAGTATTTTAGTGGTTCAGCTGGTTTCTTCTTTTTTTCTTTCTTTCCCTTAATTTGGTATTTTTTCTTCAGTAATCCGGCTTCTATAAGTTCCTGACGAATTTCTTCAACGTTTGTGGAATCAGAAGATAGTTCGATCGCTGTTTGTACTTGCTCAAGGTAGGCAAGGTCAGCTTCTGTTTCTGCTATCTGTTTTGAAAGCTCTTCCTGAGCTATTTTTAACTTGTTGTACTTCTTGAAATATTTTTGTGCATTTTCCGAAGGTGTCAACCTGGAATCAAGAGGAACGGATATTTCGGGTGAATCAGGCTCGTAGTAATTTAAAACAGTAATCTCCAGCATGCCTGTTTCCACTTGATATAAATTGGCTAAAATAAGATCGCCGTAAATTTTTGACTCAATTGCATTTTCAGCATAAAGTTGTTCTTCTTTGAGTTTTTGAATCTTTTTTAAGTGTCGATCAATACGTTGCGATAAAAACTTTCTCAAGTTTTGCGTTTTGTGGAGCATGCGATTCACATGATCTTTTCTATCGAAATACTCTGTTATAACCTCTGCGATCGACTCATATGTTTGCGTATCAAAAGTCTCATCCGTATAATGGTGCAATCTAACGGAGGATAAATCCGTATATTTACCTGTTTCTTTTTCTCGAATGATTACAGGTGTATACGTATTTTCGGCCATGATTGTTTTCAGATTTAGAAGAGAAGACCAAAGTGCCGCCACTTGATCCGGTGCCAGAGTTTTTATATCATCCGAACTGTCGATTTTAGACTCGTAGCAAAGCGAACGCCCAAGGGCGGGGCTAAAGCCTTGATAAGTCATATATAACCACTTAAATACAGGTTTTGATTGAACCGTTGCTTCTAGAGCCTCATTGAACTCATTTTGATCTGTGGTTTTTAGGTCAAGTTTGTCAGTCGGGATGAACTCATACCTCAGTCCCGGTAGGATTTGTCTTATGCGTGATACGCTAATTGGAATACGCTTAATACTATCGAGAATGACATTATCTGTTGTATCAATGAGAATGACGTTTGAGTGTTTTCCCATGATTTCAATGACAAGTTGTTTGGTTGTAGTATCACCAAGTTCATTTCTTGCTTCGATATCGATCATAATGACACGTTCAAGTTCATGTTGGTGTACATCTAAGATGCGACCGCCAATTAAGTGTTTCCTGAGGAGCATGCAGAACATAGGAGGTTTAATTGGATTTTCCATTTTACGATTGATAAGTGTTAAATGCGGTAAATTCGAGTTTGCTGAGATGTAAAGCATTGTTTTCTCAACTGGTGATTTAATATGAAGAACCAGAGCGTCGGGCTCTGGTTGATGTATTTTATCAATGCGTCCTTGTACAAGGCGATTTTTTAATTCCTCTGCAAGGCCGGACATAAGTACGCCGTCAAAAGCCATGATATACCTCCTTGGTGCTATAACTGTTTGAAACGAGTGTGTTTCAAGTAAAAACCTGTGCTCAAGTATATCACCGATTGGTGGAAAAAGAAAGCAGACGGGAGTGACAATTTTTCATAGTTTTGATACAAATTATCGGCCCAAATGTGATAGAATGTAAGGAGCGCTGAATCCTGATGACTCTAGGTTAGAGAGTGTATATCAATACAGGATTCCCAGTTAATAGTTTGAGGTGAAGAACGTGAAGATAAAATTCAAGAAAATGCATGGTGCAGGAAATGATTTTGTCGTCATGACCTTCACTGAAGATTTACCAAAAGATCTGAGCCAATTGGCTATTTCAATGTGTGATAGACATTTCGGTATAGGTGCTGACGGTATGATGATTGCTGCACCGTCTCAGACATCCGATATCAACATGATTTTTTATAATGCTGATGGAACGATCGCTGAAATGTGTGGCAATGGTGTACGTTGTTTTAGTAGATATGTTTTTGAAGAAGGCCTTGTACAGTCAACACACTTTGATGTGGAGACTTTGGCTGGTGTGCAAAACATTGAACTAAAAGAAAAAAATGGATTGGTTAATTCTGTAAGAGTCGTGATGGGAAAACCGATTTTGGAATCTAAGAGTATTCCAGCTGTATCAAAGTCTGATTTGTTTGCTGATGAGCCCGTTCTCATTGATGACAAAAAGTATATGCTGACAAGCATGCGTGTGGGTGTTCCGCACACGATGATTTTCAATGATACATTTGACTCTGACATGGTTTTAGAGATTGGTCCAATTGTAGAAAAACACATGTATTTTCCAGAAAAGACGAATGTCAATTTTGTTGAGGTTATGAATAAAGACAATATGCGTGTGGCGACATGGGAGCGTGGTGCAGGTGCAACACTGGCTTGTGGTACAGGTGCGTGTGCGTCGTTCTACGCTGCTTTTTCAAAAGGACTCGTAGGAGCATCAGTCACAATCCATGTTCCTGGTGGAACGCTTCAGATTTCACTCAGTGAAAATGGTGAGATCATCATGGAAGGAAATGCAGTGCTGGTTGCCGAAGGATACTATTATAACGAATAATTGGAGGGAAACTATAATGTTAAGTATGACTGGATATGGTCGTGGAGAGTTTGAGAACGAGAACTACAGAATTACAGCTGAAATGAAAACAGTTAATCATAGATATTGCGATATTATTATCAAAATGCCTAAGAAGCTGATCGCTTTAGAAGAAAGAATGAAGGCTCTTATTAAAGAGAAGGTGAACCGTGGTCGTATTGAGGTTTACATTAATTATGACGAGCTTGTTAAAAACGAACACAATATTACGCCTAACTTTGCGGTTCTTGATCAATACCACGAAGCGTTAACGGCAATCAAAGACAAGTATGAACTGACAGAATCAATTTCTCTTGGTCTACTATCAAAATACCCAGACGCTCTTGAAGTTAGTTATGAAGAAACAGATCAAGAAGCAGTATGGGAAGTTATGGAGAAAGCACTGAACAAAGCCATTGAGTCTGTGTTCACAATGCGTGAAGTAGAAGGCGGTAAGCTTAAACAAGATATTGAGGAGCGTGTTTCGAATCTTAAAACAATGCTTGATTCCATTGAAGTTTTGGTGCCTGATATTGTTCAAGCCCATAAAACAAAAATGTTAGATCGTATTCAAGAACTGCTTGAAGGCGAAATGGAAGTGGATCAAGACCGTGTTATTCACGAAGTTGCAGTTTATGCTGATAAAACGAGTATTGCCGAAGAAGTTGTTCGTCTGTATAGCCATTTTGATCAAATGCATACTTTCCTTGATCAAGGCGGTAATGTTGGACGTAAACTTGACTTCTTAGTTCAAGAACTAAATCGTGAAGTAAATACAATTGGTTCTAAGTCACCAGACATTGATGTTTCTAACTATGTGATTGAGATGAAAAGTGAAGTCGAAAAGATTAGAGAGCAGATACAAAATATCGAATAAACACACGAATTATTGTTGATTGGAAAGCAAATTCGTGGTTTAATAGAGATTGCAAAGTTAATGAGATCTATGTTGGAAGTGCTTATGTTTGGCTCTAATACTAGGGTTGAGGGTGCTATATGTGGATTTAGAACAGTATCTGAAGGGATTATTTATGAAACCAAGAGGACTTTTGTTGGTCGTATCCGGTCCATCAGGCGCGGGCAAGGGCACAATATGCAAAGAACTTCTTAGTCGTAGAGGCGATGAAATTACGGTTTCTGTGTCGGCGACTACACGTGAACCACGTGCTGGTGAAGTTGAAGGCGTGAACTATTTCTTTCTTGAGAAGTCAAAGTTCAAGACAATGATTGAGGAAGACGAGTTTCTAGAACATGCTCAAGTTTATGATAATTTCTATGGCACGCCAAAGAATTTTGTTATGAATGAGTTGGTTCAAGGTCGTAATGTCCTTCTTGAAATTGATATTCAAGGTGCAATGCAGGTGCGTGAAAAATACCGTGAAGGCGTGTTTGTTTTTGTGTTGCCACCATCTATGAAAGAACTTAAGAATAGAATTATTGGTAGAGGTTCTGAAACAGCAGAATCACTTGAAAAGAGATTTTCGAGTGCATTCCAAGAAATTGACTTTATTAAGAAATATGATTATTACATTATTAACGATAAAGTTGAAGCTGCTACAGATACCTTAATTTCCATAATAGATGCAGAATCGCATCGTGTTGTTGACAATATTGAAGAGTTAATAAGTGAGTTCAAAGGAGAGCGAGTTTAATATGCTTAAACCACCAATTAATGAGTTGCTTCATATAGCGGGTAGCCGATACTCACTTGTAATTGCAGCTTCTAAAAGAGCTAGACAGATTATTGACGGTCAAGATCCATTGGCGCAAGGCGCGTCATTAAAGCCTGTATCAATAGCTACACAAGAAATCTACGAAGGTAAGATTGAATGTGTTGAAGCTGTTGATGGTGCTGATCTAGATGATATTATTATTGATAGTTCAATATCAGAGTAGGTGATCCTATGTTAAAAGGTAAGTCTGTCGTTTTAGGTGTTACAGGCGGAATTGCAGTTTACAAAGCTGTTGATATCGTGAGTCGTCTTCGTAAAAAAGGCGCTGAAATTAACGTTATCATGACAAAAAATGCACAGCAATTTGTATCTCCTGTTACGTTCCAGGCAATTGCAAACAGTCCAGTTGTTACTGATATGTTTGATGAGCCTAAAACTTGGGATACAGAACACATTGCATTGGCTCAAAAGGCAGATATATTTCTTATCGCCCCTGCCACTGCAAACATTATCGGGAAAATGAACAATGGTGTTGCGGACGACATGCTGTCAACAACAGTTATGGCGACGAGAGCACCTGTTGTCATTGCTCCTGCTATGAATACCAACATGTATCTAAATCCTGTTGTCCAACGAAATATCGACGGGCTAAAGGCGTTAGGTGTAGAGTTTGTTGATCCAGCTTCAGGTCGTTTGGCTTGTGGTGATATTGGCATTGGTAAACTTGCATCACCAGAAGATATTGTTGAATTCGTTGAACATGTATTGCTTCGTTCTGATGAATTAGAGGGTAAGAAAGTTCTTGTAACAGCAGGTCCTACAGTTGAAAATATTGATCCGGTACGATATATGACCAATCGATCATCTGGAAAAATGGGTTATGCTGTGGCACGCCGAGCTGCCAATATGGGTGCTGATGTTACTCTTGTTTCAGGACCAACGCAGCTTACAACACCTGTAGGTGTCAAACGTATTGATGTATGTTCTGCAGAGGAAATGGCAGATGCTGTTAAACATTATGCTGAACATGAGATCATTATTTGTGCAGCGGCAGTTGCTGATTATAAACCTGCTGAAATGGCACAGCAAAAAATCAAAAAAACAGACGATGATCTACGTATTGATCTTGTCAGAAACCCAGATATTCTTCAGGGTCTTGGTAAAGATAAAACAGAAGATCAAATTGTTGTTGGTTTTGCAGCTGAGACTACAGATGTTAAAGAAAATGCGATTAAAAAGATACAAAAAAAGAATCTGGACTTTATCGTGGCAAATGACGTCAGTAAATCAGGCGCAGGGTTCCAGGGTGATACAAATGTAATTCAGATCATCGAAAAGAGTGGAACCGTTCACGATTTTGATCTGATGTCAAAGGACGAAGCAGCTCATCAGATTATGAAAGCTGTTGTTCGCCTTATGCGTTCAGAATAAAAGATATGAAGAGGTTTCCAAGCTATTTGCGTGGAGGCCTCTTATAATTTAGATGGAGCTGGGAGTGATCATTATGTCAAAGCTTTACGCACATGTTGCTCTTACAAATGCATCGCGAGAAGTTGATCAAACCTATACGTACATCGTTCCTGATGATATGCATGATCATGCTGTAATAGGTATGAAGGTCCTTGTTCCTTTTGGTATGGGAAACAGGATGATGGAAGCTATTATCTTTGGATTTGCAGATACCTGTGAATACAAACGAATTAAGAAAATTGCTCACTTCTTACCAAATGATATTCGTTTAGACGAAAACCAAGTAGAGCTGGTGACGTGGTTAAGAGATCGGTATTTGTGTACTTATTCAGAAGCTCTTCAGACGATAATGCCAGCAGGTACGAGTTTGAAGCGTTCTGTTCACTACTCTTTGACAGAACTTGGAGAAAGTCATTTAGAAACTGAGAATGCCCTAAGTTCTTTTAAAAACAATGAAATATTGAGGCGTGAAGATTTTGAAGGTGTAACTGATTACAAGTTGAAATCACTACTTGATAAAGGATTAATTCTTAAAACAGAATCGTTTGAAACATCAGTGAGTGATCAGATTAAGAGGCGTATAGTTTTAAAGATAGACCGCGATAAAGCGTTGGCAGCAACGCCTAAGAATAATGCAGCCCAAATCCGTGTTATCAACTATTTATCAAGGAAACAAGGTGCTGTGCTTCAGTCTGAAGTAACTAAGACTTGTCGTGTGAATGCTTCTGTTATCCGCAAACTTGAGGCGCTTGATTTTGTTGAGTCGGATGATGTTACGATGTTTAGAGCGCCGAAACATTACTCTCGTGATGAGAAGTCTAGTGTTACACTGAATAACGAGCAACAAGAAGCTTATATGACTGTAAAATCCAGTGTTGATATGAAAAATACAGATGTTTTTTTACTCCATGGTGTTACTGGGAGTGGAAAAACAGAAGTTTATATAAAACTAGCTGAAGATGTGTTGGCCAGTGGACAGCAATGTCTTGTTCTTGTGCCAGAAATCTCTTTAACTCCGCAAATTGTGAGTAAATTTGTGAACAGGTTTGGAGATCAAGTCGCTGTGTTTCATAGCAAGCTTTCACTTGGAGAACGATTTGATCAGTGGAAGGCTGTAAAACGCGGTGAATTAAATGTCATTATTGGAGCAAGATCAGCACTTTTCGCACCATGTCCAAATCTAGGACTTATTATTCTAGATGAGGAACATGATAACGCTTACAAATCTGATCAGAATCCAAAATACAGATCAAAAGAAGTTGCTAAGCGGCTCGGTAAGCTTCATAGTGCGCCCCTTGTGTTAGGGTCTGCTACTCCAAGTCTAGAAACATCGCATGCTGTTAAAACTGGATTATATAAATCATTAGCGCTTAAAAGCAGGTTTAATGATCAATCTCTTCCAACGGTAGAGATTGTGGATATGCGTGAAGAACTTGCTATGGGCAATAAGACGATATTCAGTGAGGCTCTTTATGTGGCTATTGAAGAAAGACTAAAGCGTAAAGAGCAAATCATATTATTTTTAAATAGAAAAGGACATTCTACATTTGTGTCTTGCAGGTCTTGCGGATTCAGTTTGAAGTGTCCGCACTGTGAAATCTCACTTACATTCCATAAAAACCAAGGACGTGCCAGTTGCCACTATTGTGGGTATTCGATTCATGTGCCTGCGAAATGTCCATCGTGCAACAGTGGTTATTTTAAGTTTTTCGGGACAGGCACAGAAAAAGTTGAAGAGCTCACAAGGAAAGCATTTCCAGATGCTCGTATCGATCGATTAGACAAGCAGTCTGTTAGTCGCAAGGGGAGTATGGAAGAAATCTTGGATCGTTTTGACAAACATGAAACCGATATATTAATTGGGACTCAAATGGTCACAAAAGGTTTGGACTTTGCGGGAGTCACTCTGGTGGGAGTTCTTTCTGCAGACGTTCTTCTTAACTTGCCGGACTTCCAATCGGGAGAGAGAGCGTTTCAAATTTTAACGCAAGTCGCAGGACGAGCAGGCCGTGGTGACAATCATGGTGAAGTAATAATTCAAACCTACACGCCAGAGCATTATGCTGTCATGGCTGCAGGTGAGCACGATTATACTGGATTTATAGAGTCTGAGACTGATTTGAGAAAGGCCTATAATTATCCGCCATATCAAAGACTTTCAAATATTTTGATCAGCGGACCTAATGAATATGATGTTACAAGGACCGCTCAAAGACTTTTTGAGCCTCTACAAGCTGAATTTATTAAAAATAAATTAAAAAAGGCCCAATTATTAGGCCCGAACCCTGCAATTTATAGTAAAATTAAAGGGAAATACCGTTGGCAGATTCTTGTTAAATCAGATTATGATGACGGAAGCGTTATTGGAAGTATACTCCGTGGCGTTTGCTTAAAAAGAAAACAAGAGTATATTGTTGGAGAAACAACTGTTAGTGTTGATATTGACGCAGTTAATATATTGTAGTCAGGAGGACGTAATATGGCAATTCGTACGATCCGCACAGATGAAGATCCTGTGCTAAGAAAAAAATCACGAGTGATCGATCAGGTGGACTCAAAACTAAGTTCACTAATTGAAGATATGATAGAAACAATGTATGACGCTGATGGTGTTGGACTAGCCGCACCTCAAGTGGGTATTTTAAAACGCATTGTGGTGGTTGATATTTATGATGAGACGGGTGTTAAAGTTTTAATCAACCCTGAAATCGTATCTCAAGAGGGTGAGCAAGAAGAGGTAGAAGGTTGCTTAAGCTTACCTGGAGTGGCTGGCGTTGTTACAAGACCAGCAAAGGTGACTGTTAAGTCTCTTGATGAAAATGGTAAAGAAGTCGTTATTGAAGCTACGGGTTTACTTGCGCGTGCGCTTTGTCATGAAATCGATCATTTGGAAGGTGTCTTATTTACTGATAGAGTTACTGAATATGTGGAGGCCGAATAATTTGAAAATCGTATTTATGGGAACTCCAGATTTTGCAGTTGCAAGTCTTGAAGCATGTCTCGTGAACCATGATGTCGTTGCCGTTTTTACACAACCAGACAAACCAAAGGGTCGAGGTAAAAAAATGGCGCCGCCTGCAGTGAAGGTTAAAGCAGAAGAACACGGGATTGAAGTATATCAGCCGTTGAAATTGAAAACTCAGGAAAATGTTGATTTACTTAGATCATTAGCGCCAGATCTAATTGTGGTTGTTGCATATGGCCAGATCTTATCAAAGGAAATTCTAGACATACCGCCAAAAGGATGTATTAATGTCCATGCTTCGTTGCTTCCGAAATTTAGAGGCGCATCTCCAATTAACTGGGCAATTGTTCAGGGTGAAAAAGTGACTGGTGTTACGACGATGTACATGGATGTAGGTTTAGATACTGGTGACATGATCGAAAAAGTTGAAGTGGATATCACACCGGAAATGAATGCGGGTGAACTTCATGACATACTTATGAGCAAGGGTGGCGATGTGTTAAAAAGCACACTCACTCTTATTGATGAGGACCTAGCTCCACGTACTGTTCAAGAAGACAGTCTCAGTTCATATGCACCACTTCTAGATAAAACAACAGGCATTATTGATTGGTCAAATAATGTTCAAAATATTGTCGATCAAATTCGCGGATTAAATCCGTGGCCTGTGGCAGTGACATCGTTTGAAGGAAATAAGATGAAAATATTTTCTGCTGTGCCTGGCGAAAATGTGACTAAAGGACAACTAGGCGAAATTTTAGAAGTTAATAAAAGCGGCCTATATGTTCAAGCCAAAGATGGTATTGTTAACGTGCAAGTGCTTCAGTTTCCGAATAGCAAGCGTATGCATATTTCACAATATATACTGGGACACGAAGTTCCATGCGGGATTATTTTAGGATAAATGCCTGAGTAATCTATCTGCCTTCGTAAGGAAGGTTTAAAAGGAGGACAAAGTCATGCCGTATATGTTTTGGGATCCAACGATGATCCTAATCATTCCAGCACTGATTTTTACAATGGTTGCACAAAATATGGTGCAGTCAGCGTATCGAAAGTATTCACAAGTTCGAAACATGCGAGGAATGACTGGTGCTGAAGCTGCCATGCATATTCTCAGAAGAAATGGACTTAATGACGTTCAAGTCGAAATGACACATGGAACATTATCAGATCATTATGATCCTAGGTCAAGAACTGTGAGATTATCATCGGGTATTTATCAAGGAAATAGCATTGCATCTATCGCAGTTGCATCACATGAGTGTGGCCATGCGCTTCAACATCATGTTGGTTATGCGCCTCTTAGCTTTAGAAGTGCATTTTTCCCAGTAGTAAATATCAGTAGTAAAGCGGCAATGCCATTACTTTTCTTAGGCTTTTTTATAAGAAGCACTGGACTTATGAATGTGGGTATTGTTTTATTCTCTGCAGTGGTGATCTTCAACTTGATCACACTTCCAGTCGAGTTTAATGCGAGTTCACGTGCATTTGCTCAAATAGAAGAAAATGGATTTCTAGCGGATGAGGAAATCGGCGGTGCTAAAAAAGTACTTAATGCTGCAGCGCTAACATACGTGGCGTCTGCCGCTATGGCTGTTTTACAGCTTCTTCGTTTTATAGTACTTAGAAATTCACGTGACTAAAATTGATTGAACTGAGTGGGTGATCTCATTATCACCCGCTCCATTATTTTGTTTGGAAAGAGGAAACAACATGAAGAAAGAAACTGCCAGACAAATTGCGCTGGAAACTTTACTTGAAATAGAGAAGTTTGAGGGCTATTCGAATAGAGTGCTAAACAGACGCCTTAATAAGTCTTCTCTAGAACCTACAGACCGTAGGCTGACGACTAAATTGGTGTACGGTATACTAGAAAATCGCAATTTGCTTGATCATATAATTAGACAATACATTAATTTTAGAATTAATAAATTGAATCCAGCCATCCGAAATATACTAAGAATGGGGATTTACCAGATTGTTTTCATGGAAAACATTCCAGATTCTGCAGCGGTTAATGAGGCTGTAAAACTTGCGAAAGAGCATAAAAAACAATACAGTGGCTTCGTTAATGGTGTTCTAAGAAACTTCCTGAGAGAAGATAAAGCCTACAAGCTTCCAAATCGTGAGAAGGACCTGTTAAATCATTTGACGGTTGTGTATTCACACCCGAACTGGATTGTCGAAAAGTGGCTAAAAAGATTTGGCGAAGAATTCACAGAAGCTCTGTTGAAGTGCAATAATGAAACACCACCTCTTTATGCACGTGTTAATACACTTAAGACTACGCGTGATAAGCTTGTGGAGTCTCTGGAAAATGAAGGTTTTTCAGTGGAGTGTGGCGTGTTGTCGGATTCTCTTATAGTTAAGACTGAAAATGCAGGATCATTGGCACATTCAGAAGCTTTTATTAATGGAGAATTTACGATTCAAGATGTTGCAGCAATGGCAGTGGGTCATGTGGTATCACCAAAGCCGGGTCAATTTATTATTGATATGTGTGCTGCTCCGGGTGGTAAAACTACACATATGGCAACGTTGATGGAAGATCAAGGCACAGTTTTAGCTTGGGATATATATGATCATAAAATTGAAAAAATTCAAGAGAATATAGATAGATTAGGACTTAATTCTATCTCTCCTGAGTTGAAGGATGCTCTTATAAAAGATGAAAATTTGATTGAAAAAGCAGATGTTGTCCTAATTGATGCCCCGTGTTCAGGTCTTGGAATAATTAGACGTAAACCGGAGATTAAATTTAATAAGGAAAGTGAAGATATACTGGCATTATCAGAGATTCAATCAGAAATGCTTGATGTTGCGGCTGATTATGTTAAGCCAGGTGGATCTTTAGTTTATAGCACATGTACGATTGAGCCAGAAGAGAATGAAGATCAGGTTCAAGCATTTTTAAATAGACATCCTGAATTTTTATTAGAAAAAATAGAAGAGGGCATATTGCCTGAGTCGTGGAGTAATGAAAAGGATGCATATATAACACTTTATCCCCATATTCATGGAACTGATGGTTTCTTTATATGTAAAATGGTGAAAAAAGACTAAACCCGAATGATTCACACAAATCAAAAAAAATTTGACAGCTTGGAGTGATGGTATGGAAGCGTACGCAAAGACGCACACAGGCAAGGTTAGAACGAATAATGAAGATTGTTATTTTATTTCAGATGAGGGATTAAACCTATTTATAGTGGCTGACGGTATGGGCGGTCATAATGCTGGTGAAGTGGCCAGTCAAGTGGCTGTGGACGCTGTAAAAAAGTTCATCCATAATGAAATTTCTGAGGCAAAAACTTCTGACTTGATAGACGAAATGCTACTTGGGGCTATTCGTTATGCCAATGCGGAAGTTTATGAACTTTCAAAATCAAAGGAAAGCATGGAAGGTATGGGCACAACATTAACACTCCTTCTGATTCAAAATAAGATGCTTTACTTTGGTCACGTTGGAGACAGCAGAGCTTATATATTGAAAGATGAGACACTTGAGCAAGTAACTCAAGATCACACACTTGTTGGTGAACTGGTTCGTGCGGGCACGATTACAGAAGAACAAGCACGTGTGCATCCTCAAAAAAATATCATTACAAATGCAGTAGGTACAAGCCTTACTGTTAAAATTGATGTACTGCACCGAATTGTCGAAAATGAAATTATTCTTCTATGTTCAGATGGTCTTACGACACATGTTACTGAGGACCAAATTAAAGGTGTTTTATCTTCTGATAAACAATTAGATACCATCTGCAGTGAATTGGTTGATATGGCCAATGGTCAAGGTGGAAATGACAATATAACAGTTGTAGCAGTGAAATGTAACTTATCTGACGAAGGAGTGGAGTGCTGATGAATCAAATGATAGGAAAGATTCTTGGGAATCGCTATCAGATCATCGAGAAAATTGGTGAAGGCGGAATGGCGAATGTATACAAAGCCAAATGCCTATTGCTGAATAGATTTGTCGCTGTAAAGGTTCTTCGTCCGGAACTTGTATCAGACGAAGCGTTTGTATCAAAGTTTGAGAAAGAATCTCAAGCTGCAGCAAGCCTATCAAATCCAAATATCGTAAATATTTATGATGTTGGCAAAGATGGTGATGTAAGATATATCGTTATGGAACTTGTACGTGGTGTGACATTAAAAGCATATATTAATGGACACGATGGATATATTCCCAATGAGGAAATTATTGAAATTGCTAAGCAAATTGCTCAAGGACTTGAGCATGCTCATGCAAATAGAATCATTCATAGAGATATCAAACCGCATAATATTCTAATTAATGAGGATGGTATAGTTAAAGTTGCCGATTTTGGAATAGCACGGGCGGTGACATCTTCTACAATTGTAACAACACAAGAAGCTATTGGATCTGTGCATTATTCGTCTCCTGAACAGGCCCGAGGTGGATTCGTAGATGAAAAATCAGACATATATTCTTTAGGTATATTGTTGTATGAGCTTGCGACGAAAAAACTTCCTTTTGATGGTGATGTGCCTGTTTCAGTGGCAATGAAACATATTAAGGAAAAGGTTGTTGATCCAACTCAGTTCAATAGAGAAATTGGAAAAGGCCTTGAGAGTGTTATTCTTAAAGCAATCCAAAAAGATCCGATGAATAGGTATCAGTCTTCTCGTGAATTGATTGAAGATCTTGACAAATTGTCGAAAAATCCTGAACTGAATGTACCTTTTTATGTTCAAGCTGAAGATTCGCCGACGATGATTATTCCAAATATCAATGACATTGAGTTTGATGAAAAGCCTAAAGAGAAGAAAAGTCGTGTGGGTATTGTATTGGGTGTGTTAGCAGGCCTAATTGCAGCGATTTTACTCATTGGTGCATTTACACTGTCATCAGTACTTGATAGAATGAAGCCTAAAATTGTTGAGATGCCTGATTTAGAAGGCGTTGCATATACAGAAGCTGTGGAAACACTTCATACTTTAAATCTGAACATTAATGTGAAAGATTATGTCTTTGATAGCAATATTGAGAAAAATAAAATAGTAAAACAGTCTCAAGCTTCTGGTAGTGAGCTTAAAGAGGGTTTTACAGTTGACGTGGTTGTCTCTAATGGTCCAGAACTTGTCAAGGTGCCAAACTTGCTTCAGAAAGATGTTTCCGAAGCAAAACTGATTCTTGAAAACAAGGCTCTAAACATTGGTGATATTAAGTATGAATATAGCGATCTTCCAAGCGGATTGGTAGTAAAACAATCGCCAACTGCAGGAGCAAGCTCTGTGAAAGACATGAATGTTGACTTGGTTGTGAGTCAAGGAAAGCCAATTGAGACGGTTATTGTACCGAATTTACTTGGCAAATCACTGCCGCAAGTGAAATCAACATTATCAAACGTAAGCCTTTCTCTGGGTAATGTCACATATAATTATTCGGAGTCATACTCAAAGGATGCGGTTATGATTCAGAGCATTAGTTCTGGTGCAGAGGTTGAGGAGAAAACAAGTGTTAGCGTTGTGATTAGCAAGGGTAGTGAAAATCCTGAAACGACGGATGGCACTGATGCCTCAAGTCAGACACCTGGCACTGAGGGTGAAACAGAAACTCCAGTAAGTAATTTAGTTGATAAGACGTATATTATTCCGCTGAGTTTTGCCACACAAAAGGAAACTGTTCGTGTTGAAATGATTCAAAACGGTGTTACAACCATTGTTTATGAAAAAGAACACGATAAATCAGATGAGAACGTACGTGTTGTTGTGAGCGGTACTGGAGAAGCGACAGTGAATTTCTACTTTGGATCACTTCGTGTTAAATCCATGCAGGTGAATTTCAACTAAATAGGATAAATTCGAATTACTCATGATAAACTGTGTGAAATTTCACCAGTTTTTTCGTGAGTATTTCAGATTAGAATAAGGAAAGGGGGATTCGATGGTTGACGGAATTATTATAAAAGGGATCGCTGGCTTTTACTATGTCAGAACATCCACTGGAGTTTATGAGTGTAAAGCCAGAGGTATCTTCAAAAAGAGAAAAATAACACCTCTAGTGGGTGATAAAGTTAAAATAAACGTTTTATCTGAAGAGCCAAAAGAAGGATGGATTGAGGAACTTGAGAAGCGCAAGGTTGAGTTGTTTAGACCAGCGGTTGCAAATGTTGACCAAGCTGTTGTCGTATTTGCTCTAAAAAGTCCAGATCCACACTTGAACTTATTGGATAAAATTCTTTTATTAGGTGAGTATGCGGGACTGGAGCTAATTGTCTGTTTTAATAAAGCGGACTTGCTTGAAGGCGATGAAGTTTTTGAGTATTATAAGTCGATATATGAACTTGCAGGCTACAACGTTGTGATGACGAGTGTAAAAACAGGTGAAGGTATTGAAAAAATTCGTGAACTGCTTAAAGATAAAATAAGTGTTTTTGCGGGTCCGTCTGGTGTGGGTAAATCATCTATGCTTAATGTGGTTCAACCTGGACTAGAACTTAAAACAGGGGAAATCAGTGAGAAGATTCAAAGAGGTAAGCATACAACAAGACACACGGAACTTATTGAACTTGAGTTTGGTGGTTGGGTTGTAGATACACCAGGATTTACTTCGCTGGATTTAAATTTTATTGATATGAACGAACTTGCAGATTTATTCCAAGAGTTTAGAGAGTATCAAGGATGTTGTAGATTCAACGACTGTATGCATATCAATGAACCTGAGTGTGCTGTAAAAACAGCTGTGGAAGAAGGATACATTCATAAAAATAGATATGATTCATATTTGTATTTTTATAATAACATTATAGACACTGGGAGGCACAAATCATGGTAAAATTAGCACCATCTATACTGTCAGCTGATTTTTCAAAGCTGTATGAGGATGTCAAAAAGGTAGAAGACGCAGGAGTGGAGTATCTACACGTAGATATAATGGATGGCCATTTTGTACCAAATATTTCTTTTGGTCCTGTGGTTCTAAAATCGCTAAAAGGAAAAACAAACTTGTTTACAGATGTTCACCTTATGATCGAAAATCCAGATCTGTACATTGAAGAATTTGTTTCTGCAGGTGCGGATATTATTGTTGTTCATCAAGAAGCATGTCCACATCTACACAGAACAATTCAAAATATTAAAAGCTTCGGTGTTAAAGCTGGCGTTTCATTAAATCCAGCTACATCTCTTCAAACAATTGAAGAAATACTCCCTGAGCTTGATATGGTTCTTATCATGTCTGTGAATCCTGGTTTTGGTGGACAGAGTTTTATTGAGTCTAGCCTTGATAAAATTAAGCGTCTAAAGAAAATGATTGATGATCGTGGTTTAAAGATTGATATCCAAGTTGATGGCGGCGTTAAAGTTTCTAATGTGAAAAAAGTTGTAGATGCTGGGGCGAATGTTATCGTTGCAGGTTCTGCAATATTTGCACAACCGGATGTTAAAAAAGCTGTTGTTGATTTTAGAAATGCGATCGGGTAATTTGTATGAAACATGCTCTCGTTGTTATAAATGGTGATATTCAAGATTATTCTTTCTATAAACCCATTCTACAATCTGTGGATCATGTCATTGTTGTAGACGGTGGTAGTCGTTATATCGAGCCACTAGGGTTAAAACCAGATGTTTTGCTTGGAGATTTTGATTCAATTGAAGGTTTTAGTGCATTTACAGAGGCGTATCCAGATTTAGAAATTATTCAATTCCCGGCTCGGAAGAATTTCACCGATTCTGAATTGGCAGTTGAGTATGTTATTAGCAAAATGCCAGAGAAGGTAACACTTATAGGCTGTTTAGGCAGTCGTATGGATCATACTTTTTCAACGGTATTGCTACTCAAAAAATTTCTTGACGCTGGTATTGATGCGCGTATGGTTAATGAGAAGAATGAAATTCGTCTGACTGATCAAAGCATTGAGTTAAAAGGCAAACCTGGAGATCTGCTGTCTATTGTTCCTGTTACATATGAGGTTACAGGGATTAATCTGTACGGCTTAGAATATCCCTTGAATGACGCGACGCTCGCTCTAGGGAGTTCCACTGGCGTAAGCAATGTTTTTGCATCTGAGACAGCGAAAATTGAGCTGAGTCATGGTGTACTCCTGGTGTTTAAATCGGTAGACTAGTAAAAGTTTAGAGTATATACAAGGTCATAGTGGCGTGAAGCTGCTGTGGCCTTTATTTTTTGAAATGCATCAAAGGAGTACACTGGTGTTTACATTATTGAGAAAAGTACGTTAGATGAGTCTGCAGCGATACGAAATTGTTAAAGTGGTGTGTTATGTCTGTAAATATGGCTTTAGAGACGTTTTTTACATTGAGTCAACGGGTTGTGTGATTATTGGTGTTTTATCGCGTATAGGGGAAGTGGTGTGTCTAAGAGTTGTTTCTGAAAGAGTGGGCTCGTGATAAAGTAAACAAAAACGCGAAAACCCGCTGATTGCTCAGCGGGTTTTTTAGCATGATCATGCCAAAAATAATTAAAAGACTACTGGACTCCGTAGACTAATTCGAACTAGACAGCTCTATTTACTAAACCTGATCTTAGGCAACGAGAGCAAACTCGAATTCTCTTTGGAGAACCGTTAACGACAGCCTTAACTTTTCTGAGGTTTGGCGTCCATGTTCTTCTAGTATGATTATTTGCATGCGATACGTTATTACCAGACATCTTGCCTTTACCGCAAACTTCACATCTTTTAGCCATTTATCTTGCACCTCCTTCGAGTGTTCAAACAACATAAGCATATATATAATACCAGAGAAAGCAATGTTGTTCAAGTAAAAATATGTGGGGTTGTTTACCCACAAATGATAGTATAATAGGTAATTGCAAAAGATACAAGGCCTGAATGCAAAAAATATTGATAAAGTGACAAGTATTTTTCCTTGATAGGCCAAAAAATGAGTTTTTAAGCGAATTTAGTTGAGATTTTCAACCAATAAGTGTAGAATTATAGTAGTGTCTTAAAAAACGAAGGAGGGTCTTTATGACTATTCGTGTAGAAAATGAAATTGGCACTATCGACATAAACTCTGATGTTGTGGCAACTATTGCAGGCGCATCTGCCGTAGAGTGTTACGGTCTTGTCGGTATGGCATCGCGATCCACTACAAATGGGATCGTAAATCTTCTTAAAAGAGAGAATTTGAGCAAAGGCGTTCTAATCCAGATGGAAGAAGAGGGAATCGCAATTGACCTTTATGTGATTATTCAGTTTGGGACAAAGATATCCGTCGTTGCAGAAAATATCATTGGGCAAGTAAAATACAATGTAGAAAACCAAACTGGACTTAAAGTACTGAATGTAAATCTTCATATTGAAGGTGTTAGAGTTCAGTCGTAACAAGGAGGAAATGAAATTGGATATCATGTATATAAATGGTGACCTGCTTCTTAAAATGTTTAGACAGGGAACCTTTGAACTGAATTCCAATAAAGAGCTTGTTGATTCACTGAATGTATTCCCCGTTCCAGATGGAGATACGGGAACAAACATGTCTTTGACAATGAATGCTGCACTTACTGAAGTTCTAAAGGGTGAGTATGACTCTGCAGGACAAGTGGCAAAAGCAATTTCAAAGGGCTCATTAATGGGCGCTCGCGGTAACTCGGGCGTAATTTTATCACAGATTTTTAGAGGCTTTGCAAAAGCGTGTGAAGACAAAGAACAGCTTTCATCAATTGATCTTGCAAATGCTTTCAAACAAGCGTCAGATACGGCGTACAAAGCTGTGATGAAACCCGTAGAGGGAACAATTTTAACAGTAATCAGATTAACTTCTGATAAAGCTATGGAATATACAGAAGAAGAAATGCCGGTGCATGACCTTCTGAAGATTCTTATCAACACAGCAGAAGAGACACTAGCTAAAACACCTGAGTATCTAAAAGTGTTAAAACAAGCAGGTGTTGTAGATGCTGGCGGTAAAGGTCTTAACTGTATTATTCAAGGCTTCTATGACGCTGTTATAGGTAAAGAAGCAAAAGATCACGAACTAGAAGCGCACATGTCTTCTGAGTCTGTTGTGGCTGCTCAGGCAACCTTTAATACAGATGATATTGAATTCAGTTACTGTACTGAATTTATTGTGCGAGGTGGTAAAGAAGATAATATGCCGCTTAAGAGTAAAATTGAAACTCTAGGTGACAGTATGGTGTTTGTTGAAGATGATGATCTAATTAAAATTCATATTCATACAAACAATCCTGGTGTTGCACTTGAAAGCGCTTTAGAATTTGGTGAACTTCTAAATATTAAAATTGAGAATATGAAAGAGCAGCATTCAACAATTATTGACGAAGAAAAAACAATGACTGAAGATAACCAAGAGCCAAAGCCATTTGGATTTATATCTGTGGCGATGGGTGGTGGAATTGCTGATATATTTAGAGATCTTGGCGTTGACCATGTTATTGAAGGTGGGCAAACAATGAATCCAAGCACTGAAGATATTGTGAAAGCAATAGAAGCAGTGAATGGTGATGCCGTGTTTATTTTACCAAATAACAGCAATATTATTTTAGCTGCTCAGCAGGCGCAGCAACTAGTAGACAGACCAGTTTATGTCGTACCATGTAAGTCGATTCCACAAGGTATCGCTGCGATGTTGGCATTTGATCCGTCTATAGAGGCTGAGGAAAACCACGAGGAAATGACAAATGTTATTTCTGAAGTGAAGACAGTTCAAATAACATATTCTGTGCGCGATACTATGTTTGATGATCTTGAAATTAAGAAGGATGATATTTTAGGCGTTGCAGATGGTGAAATCCGTTCTGTTGGCCGAGACCTTCATGAAGTTACAATATCTTCACTTGATGAAGTTATTGATGAAGACTCAGAGATTATGACCATTTACTATGGCGAAGATATAGAAAAAGGGCAAGCGGAAGCGCTGGCCGAAGAGCTTGAAGCAAAATATGATGATCTTGAAGTAGAAATTTATAGCGGTGGACAACCACTCTATTACTACATTTGCTCGATCGAGTAAGACTAACTAAAGCTCGCAGCTTTGCTGCGGGCTTTTTTTTTACTGGGGGTCAAAATATGTTGAAGACTCAAGTACAGATGTTAAAAGGGATTGGTCCTAAAAAGGCTGTAAGACTTAGTAACATCGGTATTGAAAAAATCGGAGATGTGCTCGAGTTTTATCCTAGAACATATATCGATAAAAGGAAAATATTTAGTTTTGCAGATGTGACTGATGAATTGACAGGAACATTTATTTGTCATGTTGTTTCCTCGACGACAACTCGGAGTTTTGGACGTAAAAAGGCCATGATGAAAGTCGCAGTCGAAGATGACAGCCAAAAAGCAGAACTTGTATTCTTTAATGCGGTATATTTGAAAGATAAATTTCAAGTAGGAACGCGCCTTATCATATTTGGAGAGGCAAAAAGACAAAATGGTCGAGTGTCATTTATTCACCCGGAGTACGGTGAAGAGGGTGTTGTTAATGCAAAAGAGTTTTTAAGAATTACACCGGTGTATCCTTTGACACAAGGCATATCTCAAAAAGATATGATTGGACTTGTGAAACAAACACTTCCTCTGGCGTTGCCAGAAATTGAAGAAACTTTGCCTGAATTGGTTTTAGATCAACAAAATCTTATAAATCTGGGTATGGCCATTCGCAATATTCATTTTCCGGATGATGATGGTAAACTTATGATGGCTAAGAAAAGGCTTATTTTTGAAGAATTATTTAATCTCCAAATTGGGCTCATCTATCTGAAAAAAGAATTCAGTCAGGAAAAAGGCATTCAAATGCAACCTCATGAAGCTGTGGCTGGTTTTGAATCAAGTTTGCCGTTTGTATTAACAGACGCGCAAATGAAAACATGGAATCAAGTTCAATCAGATATGACCTCTGAAAGAACTATGAATAGATTGGTCCAAGGGGATGTCGGGAGCGGTAAAACAATAGTTGCAGTGCTTGCTATGTATTTAGCAAGCTTAAATGGCTTCCAATGCGCTATGATGGCACCAACTGAAATACTTGCAGAACAACATTATGAATCGGTAAAAGAGCTCTTAGAGCCTTTGGGTGTCTGTGTGACATTGTTAAAAGGCCAGAGTAAAGATAAAAAAAGTGTCCTTAAATCTATCGAATCTGGGGAGTCGCGAGTTGTTATTGGTACACACGCCCTCATTCAGAAGGATGTAGTGTTCCATAACCTTGGCTTGGTTATAACCGATGAGCAGCATCGATTTGGAGTTAGACAAAGAAACGTACTTGCAGAAAAAGGCCAATCGCCGGATGTTTTAATTATGTCAGCAACACCAATTCCAAGGACGTTGTCTTTGATTTTATATGGAGACGTTGAAGTTTCTGTTATTGACGAACTTCCTGCAGGCCGTAAAGAAATCAAAACTCATTTCATTCCTCAAAAGAAATATTCTGATATGTATACTTTTGTTCGCAATGAAATTAAAAGTGGACGTCAGGCTTATTTTGTCTGTCCGCTTGTTGAGGACTCAGATGTTCTCGATATTGAGTCCGCGGAAAGTCTGTATGAGAGACTCTCCAAGCAAGTGTTTCCAAAGCTAAGAGTTGGACTTGTTCATGGTCGTATGAAAGCTCAGGAAAAAGATAAAACGATGCGTTCGTTTTCTGAAGGGAAAATAGATATTCTTGTATCTACAACTGTCATAGAAGTGGGTATTAATGTGCCGAACGCTTCAATAATGGTGATTCAAAATACTGAAAGATTTGGACTGAGCCAATTGCACCAGCTTAGAGGACGTGTTGGACGTGGTAAGTGGCAGTCATATTGCTTCCTTGCTTCTGAAAAACCAGGCAAAGTTGCCAAAGAGCGTATTTCAACATTGGTTCAGACAAATGACGGTTTTGAAATCGCAGATAAAGATTTAGAATTAAGAGGGCCGGGTGAACTTTTGGGTATTAGACAACATGGTATACCGGAATTGAAACTGGCAAATCTATCTAAGCATGGAGATATATTAGAGGTGGCTCAATCGACTGCCATTAATATTATGAGAACCTATGCCAAGGGTGATGATCCTCATGTTGATAAAATTGTAAAAAGAGTGACAGATAAATTATTTGAGGACTTTTCAATATAGCAATATAACAATAGAATGATAGAACAATAAACGATTGGCAATATTATGTTTGATCAATCGTTTTTTTCTGCTAAACTAAAATGTGAAAGGGGTGGGAGCCGTGAGAATTATAGCCGGCACTGCGCGAGGAACTAAACTCGATACGATAGAGGGACTAAACACACGTCCAACAACAGATCGAGTAAAAGAGAATATATTTAATATGATTCAGTTCGAAATTACGGGAGAGAGAGTTCTTGATCTTTTCGCTGGTTCAGGTGCACTTGGTATAGAAGCAGCCAGTCGAGGCGCGAGTGAAGTTATTCTTGTTGAATCGAGTGTGAAGTGTGCAAAAATTATCCAAAGCAATATTGATAAAACGAGAATGAATGATAAAATTAGATTGTTTATGAAACCTGTTGAACAGGTGTTGACGTCATATAAAGACCAAGAGCCTTTTCATATTATTTTTATGGATCCACCTTATGATAAAGGATTTGTAATCCCGACGATTGAAAGTATATCAGATTCTAATTTGCTGGATGAAACGGGTATGATTGTTCTTGAGCATCGCTCGGATGAAGTAATTCCAAATGATATAAAAGATTTTGAACTCAGTCGCACGAAAAAATACGGTAACACCGCTATCAGTATTTTCAGGAGGAAGTCATAATGAAAACAGCTGTTTACCCAGGAAGCTTTGACCCTGTTACGAAGGGTCATTTAGATATCATCGAGAGAAGTTCCAGGTTATTTGACAAAGTTATTGTTGTTGCTTCAAATAACACCAGTAAAACACCTATGTTTTCTACTGAGGAAAAAGTTGAATTACTTAATAAAGTTGTTTCACATTTAGACAATGTAGAAGTGGATAGTTTTCAAGGACTTCTGGTGGACTATGTCGAAAAGAACAATATCAGCGTTATTGTAAAAGGACTAAGAGCGATTTCAGATTTCGAAGTGGAATTTCAAATGGCAGGTCTAAATAGAAAACTCAATCCAAATGCAGAGACTGTATTTTTGATGACTGCAACGGATTATTCTTACTTGAGTTCAAGCATCGTTAAAGAAATATTCAAGTTAGGCGGTCCAATTCACGAGTTGGTTCCAGCGGTTGTTGAGGATGCCATGGATAAGAAAAAAAGTGGAGGTGGCAGTAAATGAGCATAAGTCAATTTGATTTAGAGCTTAAGGTACTGGATTTGCTTGAAGAATTTGAGGACAAGATCGATAATTTATCAACCATACCTCTAACAGGTAAAGTGATGCTTGATCGTGAAGAAATTCAAGAGATTATTAGAGAAATTAATATTTTACTCCCAGAAGAGTATCAGCATGTAAAGTGGATCAAGTCTCAAAAGAATCAAATCATTGAAGATGCTCAAAAAACTGCAGACAATTTACTTGTTAACGCTCAAACAGAAGAGCTTAAGATTATTGAAAGTGCGAAAAGTGAAGAATCTAGAATGATGAACGAAGTGGAAGAACACTTGCGTCATCGTGTAGAGGACCACGAGATTGTTCGTCAAGCAAAAGAGCATGCAGAAGAAATTATTGCAGAGGCAGAACGTCATGCAGCGGATCTGAAACAAAATGCTTATGACTACACAGAAGATATGCTTTTAAAAATAAAAGGCAATCTTCATGATCTGCTTCACACTGTTGATAAAAATATCAATGAGATGAGTGGATATAAGTCTGAGGATTATTAATAAAATTTAAAGCAATTATTAAAGCAATTAAAAGAAGCTGAGAAAATCTCATTTGAGATTTTCTCAGCTTCTTTCTTTTTATAATCGGACATTACTTATTATCATTTGATTTCAAGTAAATTGGTTGTTTCAATCGGTCAAGTGCCCCTTTTCCATCACCCCTAAGAAGGGTATATATATCCGTACACATTAAATCCATATTGAGCATAGCTTCAATAAGCTGATCATCTGCCACGTATTTATTAACATTGGTTACAAGAGGAATCTCACAGTCTTTTCTAATATGCCCAATCAAGCTTCTTCCGTTGTCGTTAAAACCAAGGACGCGGCCATACGCGGCGTTACTCGTTGAATATACTTTAGAAACAAATTCGGATTTTACACCAAGAAGTATGTTTAATAAAGTACGTTGAATTCTAGTTCTAACGTATCTTTTTGTTTTTATCATCTCGACAAGCGACTCATAATCAGTTGCTTTTAACGAAGCATCCTTAATACGATTCTCAAGTCCTTCTGAAATGCCATGAATTTCTTTAATATCTTCTCTAGACATCGATCTTATTTTATAAAGCAATAACTGACTTAAATCAGTTGGCCATACTGCATTATTTGAACATGCCTGCATAAGCTCGTAAGATGCCTTAGGCATGGTGTGTGATATTGAGTCTACATTGCCCTCGGAAAATGATTTTCTAATGGCTGTGGCGCTGCTAAGAGCTTTGTCGGTGTCAAGATCGTGATAATCGCTGGATAGTCTTTTCATTGTATGGAATTCTATAGAAGTATTAAGTTGAAGACCTGCTTT
>Ga0209272_10000639_pt1 | contig 26764 bp, 25 predicted proteins | sample tdDd002_FD_187125 | JGI IMG/M metagenome (GOLD analysis project Ga0209272, IMG submission 187125) | Marine sediment microbial communities from the Atlantic coast under amendment with organic carbon and nitrate - tdDd00.2 (SPAdes)... | ecosystem: Environmental > Aquatic > Marine > Coastal >... | reverse complement strand
GATCTATCACGCCCGATTCATTACGAACGTGCTATTATGGGTGAAAATACAGACCTGTATTGTCCACAGTACCCAGGTGTTAAACACCTGAAAGAGTTTGCATCCCAAAAGCAGAGCAAACCCATGATCATTAGCGAATACTCTCATGCTATGGGGAACAGCACCGGTAACCTGGTTGATTTGTGGAATGTGATTTACGATGAGAAAAACGTACAATTACAGGGAGGTTACATATGGGATTGGATTGATCAGGCATTGGTTAAGACTGATGAAGATGGTGTTGATTACTGGGCTTACGGTGGCGATTATGGCCCTGAAGGCATCCCGTCGGACAATAATTTTTTAGTCAATGGAATCATATCGGCTGACTATACACCACACCCGGCATTGTGGGAAGTGAAATATGCCTATCAATATGTCAGGTTTTATCCTGAAGATCTTGAAAAAGGAAGTTTCCGAATTAAGAACTTTCATGATTTTATCGATCTGAAGGACTACCAAATCAGGTGGATCTTATCAGGGAACGGAAAGAAGATTGCATCAGGAGTTTTGAAGGAATTCAATCTGAAAGCTCAGGAGAGTCAGGAGGTAGATCTTCCCTTACCTGCAATCAAACCAGAGCCTGGCATAGAATATTTTGTGGATTTTTCAGTTGAACTGGCTGTTGACAAGCCTTTCAGACCCAAAGGCTTTGAAGTGGCACATGATCAGTTTCAATTGCCTGTATATATTGACAGCCTCGAAGCTGTTAATAACTATCCAAAGCTAAAATTGGAAGATACTTCTGAACGCGTAAAGATCACCGGAGAAAACTTCAAAATTAGCTTCGATAAGTCAAATGGAATGCTTTTGTCCTATCAAATGAATGGGATCGAATTAATACAAAAAGGATTTTCGCTTAACTTCTGGAGAACACCCAACGATAATGATAAGGGGAGCAATATGATTAAGCGTTTGGGTATTTGGCGAGAGGTATCTAATTCTCCTGCATTAACTGATGTTGTAAGCTCTCAAAGCAAACCCGGAGAAGTTCAGGTAAATGTAAGCTACAATCTTCCGAAAGTTTTTTCTACTCAAAGGGTAACATACACCATCACAGGAGATGGAAAGCTTGCAGTGAGCAGTTCAATTAAGACAGGAAAGGAAAACTTGCCGGATATGCCTCGATTTGGCATGCGATGTGAGTTGCCTGTTAATTTCGATAATCTGGAATACTTTGGTCGTGGGCCACAAGAGAACTATGTCGATCGCAACAAGGGGACATTTGTAGGACGCTATAAAGGCAAAGTAGCCGATCAGTATTTTGAGTATGTACGCCCTCAGGAGAACGGCTACAAAAGCGAAGTGCGCTGGTTTGAATTGAGAAATGAAAACGGCATGGGGCTTCGTGTGTGTGGACAACCTCAGGTTGGTTTTTCGGTTCATCACAACCCACTTGAAGACTTTGATCAGCTTACACATAAAGACTTCCGACACACAAATGATATTATTAAGAAAGAAGGAGTTTTTATAAACCTTGATCTAAAGATGATGGGTGTTGCTGGAGATAACTCATGGGGTGCCAAACCTTATAAAGAATATTCTATTCCTGCACAGGATTATGAGTTTAACTTTACTATAGAACCAGTTTTTTAGTTTATGAGAAAGCTTGAACAGAATCACATTGTGTGAATCTGTGATAATTAACTGATAGGAATCTCCGTTTAATAGAAAAAACTCACTAGTTTTCTGCGCGTATATAGTGTATTATGCTTCTTGTTTATTTTATTGATCTTCTGGATTATATATCGTAAATTGTATATCACCTGATAAGTGGCTAAGTATTTAAACAAATAATATGTACCAAAAACCTTTCTACATAAGGTACTCTAAATTTGAAATTTAATACGCCGAATATTTGATATTATGCTGCTATTTGCAGTAGCATATAAGTTATGTATCAAATAAATGGCAAGGGATACAACATATATTAATTGATAAAGGAAAAAGCTATGGCAGAAAGTGTTTATAAAGTAGTTGAATTAGTAGGTACAAGCCCTGAATCCTGGGAAAAAGCCGCAGAAGTTGCAGTTAGTAGAGCAGCTGAAAGTCTACGTGACCTTAGAGTAGCAGAGATATCGAAACTCGATCTACAGATCAAAGATGGGAAGATTGAAGCTTATCGTGCAAGAGTGATGGTTTCATTTAAGTATGAAGGTGGTCAATAAACCGATACATCGTATAACCAATCACTTGAACAGACGCTCCAAGCCTGGTATAGATTTTAGAACGCTCTCGGTTTTATAGTGGCATTGAGCCCCAGACCGTTTAGGTGATACTACAATTTATTTTCCAGGAATAACATTAATAACTCGCCAACCTTTTTCAGGTTGGCGACGTTCTTATCAGACCACTACTCTTAATTTATACGACTCTTGTAATTTCAATCCTTGCTCTGACTGATGGGAATATTGGTGAATTTCAAATTAAAGCTGCTTATATCACTTTATTTGAATCTGCTTGGGGTATGATGATTATTTGGTACTTCGGTGGTCGAAGTCTTGAAAAGGCAGGAGGTTCAATAAGAGATATGCTTAGAAAGAAGTAAAATAAAGGACCCAAAGTCCTATTGTGTAATTACCCCTTATAGGTACTTTTTTTTGCCAAGATTTAATAAGATCTAACTCGTAATTTTCATACATTTGATAGAGTATAAAAACTATCAATATGGATATTATTTTTCAATCAGGAGACTTTTACAATCAATCAGATTTTTGGACAACTTACATTATGCCTTTTTTAGGCATTTTTATTCCCGCGATGATTGCTGTACTACTCTTTAATGAAGGCATTAAAAAAGAAAGAGAGCTCGATGTCGAGAGAAGAAAAAAGGATAAGGTGATTCAGAATGAGGAAAGTAACAGGAAACTTATGGAGTTTGGAAATTATTTTCTTGCCATTTTGGAAGCTTGCTTTAGAGTTTCTAAGCTACAGATTGAAGCTTATAAAGATCTTACAGAAGGAATAGATGAAAACCCAATGGGAAATTATTCAAATCCACAATTCACACATGAAGATCTCAATCGACTAATAACAATGGATACGGCAAGAATTTTAGAATTCTTTGAGAAAAGAAATGTATCACTAAATGATTTTATTTTAGCAATTCATCAGATAGATTATTTACACACAGTGTTTAATAAGATTCCAGAAAATATTTCTGAAGGTGAAGGAAAAAGGGTATTCGAACTAAAAAAAGAGTTTACAGAAATTTGTGTAAGAATTCAAAGAATTATTCAAGGCACAATTTATGAAGCCAACTATAATAATAGAAAAGATGAAATTATATCTGTCTTAAATAGAGTATGGGGGGAGTACTGTCAATCTCATGAAGCAATAACAAATGTAGGTAGAGATTATAAAGATTTAATTTGCCCACTAATAGAAGAATTCAATAAGGATAAATATTACAGAGTTGAAGAATGGAAAGAGCTGTATGAATTATTACAGAATGCTAGTAACATTGCTTTAACTATTCAAGTACTAAATCAAAACATCTCCCAAAATATAAGAGATCATTCTGTACCAATGTGTAAGTCTTTAGGAGATTTAGCAAAAGTAAATGACAAACTAAAACCATCAAATATCAAAACAGAGTAACACCTAAAGTCCTATAACAGTCTATATGTAATATACCCCTTATAGGTACTTTTTTTGCCAAGATTTAAACAGAAAAAGGGAAGCATCAATTAAGATACCTCCCTTTTTCTAATCATCAAATAATGGACTGATGATGTCTGATGTTGTGTACGTTCGAGGGCCATCTCTGAACTCAATGTAATAATCGAGTCTTTCAGTAAGATCCTCCCACAAAACGTGTTCAAAGTGTTTCTCAACTACAAGCTTTTTGTCTTTGTAGTTTCCGAAGAAGATTTCGTATTCATCTACATAGTTCAAAAGGATTCTCACTTGACCTTTAAAATGAACCCCATTAACAGTGAACTCAATACCACCTTCATAACCTTCAATGTCCTCTCCAATAACTATGAAATTTCGAGATCCATATGACATTAAAGCAGTAGGATCAATTCCCATAATCTGTTGGACTATAATCTTTGCAATCCCTGTTAGCTTACTCATGATCCAAAACTTTAGAGATTTCACGTTTAAGGACCGTTAGAGAAGATGGAATGCGGTTCGAGATCTTTACGCCATTGATTTCTGACTCGTAGTTAGAGATAGCCTTAAGCATCTTTGTGTGAGATTTGTGAAGGGCTTTTCTTTCCTCGTTTGCCATAAATTCTTGATACAATTTCTCCTTTAGAGCCTCTTGCTCTTGTTGTGTCATTTTTTTCATCATGTCTAAGAACTTTTTGTTATTACTTAATTAACTATACACGAGTATAGAAGTAATAAGAGTCCCATGACAATTAATGAGAAGTAAAGCTCAGTAGATGAGGTTATTCGTGTTGGTTAAGAATAGACGGATATTTGAGCCACTTTTTATTATTCAGTTCGAGTTTATTTTAGATATAATTCTTTAAAATATTCAAAATGTTTTCCAGGTATTATCATTTTCCAAATGTCCTTTTTCGGAATTATATTTTTATCCGCCAGTCTCTTCCCATCTACATAAGTTCTATAAATATGTCCATAGAATATTAACAGACCAACAAATTCATTTGAGTTTATCAATTCAGTTTCATTCAGCCATACAATAATTCCTAGTGGTGCTAATATCAGGACGTAATAAATAAAAATATTTTTCATATCATTCGATTAATATTACATACAACATTTGGCTACATGAAGAGAGGCCTCTTGCGGGATACATTTCTGTCCATCGTTGTATTGGATGGAACAGAGAGAAGATGCTCCCAATTCATCTTCCCTAGTCTTGATTTGTTTAGTGTGTTTCCTTTCTTAAATTATCATTATTTACAACTCTAATTCAGGCAACTATGACTATACAAAGGAGTAAATTCGCATTTTATCCTATGAATTGAAAATTTAAATACTCTTATTTCTTTTATATTTCCTCTCCCCACTATTCCAAACTAAATTTCCAGTGAGGATACCTCCAATAGGAAATAGTAGTAGAGCAATTAGAGGTCTGACGAACCATTTTTCTTGCGGTTCTATGAGTTGCATAGATATTGACCAAATAATAGCAGTAATAATCCCGTTCTTTAGCACCCAAGTATGAAAAATGTATTTTGATTTACCAACCTTTCTGATTCTTTCCCATTTTTCTATTTGTTTTTCTCTCATCTTATTCATTGTGTATAATATTAATAGATAATTGTTTCGCTCTAGTGTCATACATGGCTTTGATATCCAATTATTGTCAGTCACGCAAATATTTTTAATTCAATATCACCTTGTCTTGCAATTTGGACAGAAAAGCGCCAATCCCAGATAAATTTTTATTTAAATTATTAATGTAGTTTTCTTGCTTTGAATTTAAATTGTCATTTTTCAAAATCTATTCAATAACATTGTAGCCTTAGTTTTGGATTGAATTCTTAATCTTTTGATTTTTGCCGATTAAGAAATAGAGAAATGTTCCTATTACGGGAAAAAAAATCACTACGATTACCCAAATTATTTTTGTATTTCCTTCAAACTTGCTTTTCAAAATATCTACAAGTGCGATTAATGGAAGAAGTAAAACAAATAAAAGAATTAGTATTATTATTTCTGCACCACTAATAATTCCAAGAAGTATCATTGTTAATTAAGTTTTTATGTTAGTAATATGTTTCTGGCTAAAAATTATAGCATCTAATGTTTGTGTCAGTTTTTATTTATGCCACACACTGGATGGCACTTGTGACGTATGCGCTTATCCTCAGGTCGTTTATAGTTGTTCTATCGTTAATAATTCGACTTCCGTACCTAGGAGTAAAACCACGGCATGTACTATGATCCTCTGATATAAAAAGTTATTTTAATCATTCCTTGAATAAAAACTGATTTATTGATTTAAACCAGGGTGTTTTGATAAAGCAGATTTCCAATCAAATATTTCAAACTTGTCGAGAATTCGCCCTTCGGGACTTATTAAAAAACAGGTTCTCGAACAAAAATATGGTCTGTAGTTTTTTTGGATAGAATTATTATTGTCCTCTGCAATTATAAACTTCCCCTTAAGATTTAGCTCTTTGATGTTTTGTTGAAGAAAATTTGGAGAGTTGTCTATTCCAAGAAAGTTTAATTTTTCGTTAAAAGCTTTCGTTAAATCCTTATAACAGGCGTAACTGCTAACCTTCGACCAGCAAGATGAGACATTTACTAGCAATAAATATTTTTCTTTATAATCTTTTAATGAAATTGTATCACCCTGAGTTGAGTGGCATTTGAAATCAGGGGCAAACATTCCAATTTGAGTTCCAATTTTACCTTCAAAATTGTCTTCTTTTATCAGTTTGATGCGACTGCCATCATTTGAAATATTCTCAAATTTGTAATAATAGTTTCCAAGTTTCAAATATTCCCCTCGCTTCAAATAATCCTGAGTAAACAAAGTATCCTTCTTTATTCCATTTTCTTCTATTAAGGCTATGTTGATTCTATCATAAGTGCAACTCCATTGATCATCAAAGATTGCGATGGAGTATGAATTATCATCTATGGAGAATGTTGAACTCACATGCTGTGAAACAAAACTTAATAGTCCGACAGAATTTTTATATTTTCCAATATTAATCCAGGAATGGTCAGAAACAATATCAGAGCCATTGAATATTTGATAATTGAACTCAATTAATGATTTTGTTGACTTCCATTGCATTGGTTCAATCTCTCTAATAGTATCATCAGAGAAATCCAGATTATTATTCTGGTCAACTATTATTATAGTTGAATCATTGATATTCCCTTTTAGAATTGAAAGATAATTTTGAGTTATTTCTGGTTTTGGGAGACTAATTGTATCAATTCTAAGCTCTTCAGCCATCTGGTTAAATGATACAGTATCAATATTCCCTGTCTTAAATTCTTTGTAAAAAAATGGTTTTATGTCGAGTGCAATAGTGGCTATTTTTACGCTATCGATAGTTTTGGGGATTTTAAAATCTAACCCCAAATGATTTTCACTAGGTTTTTGAAAGGGCAAAGAGCTAGCACTCGGTGAAAATAAACCACAGCCTTTATGTTTTGTAGTTTGCAACTTTAGAATTCTATCAGAGCTTGAAAATTTATTATTGTTAGTCTGCGTATTGTTACATGAAAGTAATCCTACTGTGGTAAGGATTAAAAGAAAGCTAATTATCTTCATGGGCTTTTTTTTCAATTTTTTAAAGCTTATTATATATGTACTCGTAGTAAGTTTATACCTGATTTACTATGCCTTTTATACAGGTTTGAATTAACCATGAAAGCGTATATCAAGTTTTTTATTCATCAAAATGATCTACAATCGGATTTTTATAGGATTGACTTAAGAATTTCTTTTGCTTCCACTAAACTATCTTCATACACTTTGACTTCGATAGACATATTACTGGGACTTATTACAAAAACCTCTACTGATCTTGCATTTTCATTGCAAATGATATAAGGAATTTTTGCCTGTTCTAGCATATCTTTTAGCAAGCTGTATTTCACATCATACGTATTATCGAATTCTGAGATAGTGATTAGTCTGTTCATAAAGTTTATTTTAAATACACTATTGATATTTCACAGATATTCTATTTCGATGATTCTGCGATTACTTTTTTCAATCTTTTGATTTCAATTCCACTAATAAAAAAATAGGTAATTAAACCAGTCATTAATATTGAATGGCCAAATGGATAATGTTGAACCTGAAATATTACTCCAACTAAAATGGCCAATGATGAAATCATTAAAAGGGTATTCATAAGTTTGTTAATCATTTTTTTATTCATAATGTCTGTTTAATTATTGATTGATTTTCCAATTGAGTTTAGAAATTTACACACATTGATCTTTGTATTTCATGTAATTACCGACCCATTTATTTAATGTGTGATAACGTTCTGCGAGTATGATAAGGTCAATCCTGATGTTAGGCTTATTATTCTTGTCGTTTGGTTAATTATAATTTAAACCTGTCCTTCTTTTCTCATCCAAGTTTCATTCTGTAAGAAATCATTGGAAGTTCATAATTATGGTAAAATGATATTTGTGCCACACTAAGCAATATCATTATTATTACTACCTGATAAAGTTAGATAGGTTTTCAGGAGTATAGCATAATTATGAATATATTTACTACTATAAAAGCACTACAAATGCTAGAAACTACCATAGTATTACCTATACTAAAAAAAGGAAGTTGATGAAAGAGAGTGAGATAAAGCTATGAGTATACATCACTTCCTCAAAATATATAAAGTGCTAAATCGGTAATAGAAATATATTAATAACAATGTGATATAAAATACTAATAGCCTAAAGCTTGGGGAGAAGAATGCCAATGAGCAAAAAACACCTAATTAGGTGTTTAAGTAAATGTGAACACGGATGGAACTCAGCTCCCTTTTCATAAGTAATGTGAGAAAATATACCGTTTCTTGATCTGATGTGGTGCGATATGCTAGGTAAGAAATATGAGAGGAGTTGTTTAAAGCAAAAAATCCCAATCAGTTGTGACTGATTGGGATTTTAAAAATGGTGAACATGGAGGGATTCGAACCCCCAACCTCCTCGGCCGTAACGAGGTGCACTATCCAGTTATGCTACACGTCCGTTTTTGTCTCAAAGACCCTGCAAATATAGGCATTCTGAGACTTGTAAACCAAGCTTTTTTTGAAGTTTTTTTCGTTTTAAAGAGGCTGTTTTATTAAATGCTTTAAGAACAGAAAAATAGAAATTGAAAAAAATGTAATTCTTCGATAAATTAATAAGACCTAGTCGGTATTTGGAGATGTTTTCAGGTTTATACTCGTAATTGTTGAGTGCTTAATCGTCTGTTCATATCATTACAATCGGGTAAATATTAACAAGTGCTTAACACTTATAAGTTTTTCCAATTCGATAAATGAGGTATATTTATAATCAGTTTAAATAAAGATTGTAATCACCAAATTGTTATACTATGAAATGCCCATGACTAATCCTTAATAATCGGGATTCAATCAGGGAAGTATGAATTAACAGGGCATTCCAAATGATAAAAACTTAAATTTTAAACATATGAAAACGAAGAAAATTTTATTAGGATTTGCTTTTGTTCTGGGAACTCTAGTTTTTAATACCAACGTAAATGCTCAGAAGAGTATGGATTTAGACCTTGATAAAAGTAAGGTTGAATGGTTTGGTAAAAAGGTAACCGGGGAGCATAGCGGGAGCGTTATGCTAAAATCGGGTAGCCTGGAAATGTATGGGGCTAGAATTGTAGGTGGTGAATTTGTAATGGATATGACCACCATTAAGAATAAGGATATCGAGAGCGATAAATACCGTAACGATTTAGAGAAACATCTAAGATCTGATGACTTTTTTGGTGTGGCTAAATTTCCGGAATCTAAGTTTGTGATTAAAGAAAGTAAAAACCTGGAAAATGGAATGATTTTGGTAAAAGGTGAAATAAATATTAAGGGGATTACAAAGCCTTTAGAGTTTAAAGTAAGTTCTCATAAGCATAGCGATTCATTTCATGTAAGTGGTACCATTGTTATTGATCGAACCCAGTTTGATATCAAGTATGGTTCGGGCTCCTTTTTTGATAATTTAGGAGACAGAACCATAAATAATGATTTTGAACTCAAATTTGATTTGATGTTCTAAGCTATCAGGTAGTTAATAATTAGTGAAATAGAAAAACGCCCCATGATCATGGGGCGTTTTTTTATGGAAATAGAGAATGAGCTTTCATACTCTGATCTCAAAATTATTAACTACTAGAATGAATAAGCGACTTCAAATTCAATCTGACTCATCTTGATTTCAATTGTTTGGTTTGGAACCATTTTACCTTGCATAGCTTGTTCTGCATCAAAATCCATTGGGTTGTAACCTTTAACTGAACATTCCGGGGCATAAACAGCTGCAAAATGAATAGCTTTACCATTTTCACCAAGAGCTTTTGAAAAACCTAAGGTAAAGTGATCACACATCACACCAGGAGCTAAGATATTAAACATCACTTCTGATTTTTGGATTGGTTGATCACAATGTGAATAACCAGCTCTTAGTGTCCAGGTATCGATACCTGCATATTCAGCTCCAAATTTGTAACAATTGATATTTTCCCAGCCAAAACCAGCACCATTATCAGTACCTAGAGGCGAGAACTGAGGATTAGGTGATCCATCAGGTAGTTGTGGTACATACATACGGTTTGATACAGAAGCAATATCTTCATAATTGATGCGTTTGAAGTCTGCTGCAAAAACCCAGTCTTCATTGGCCTGATAAGCTAAACCAACGGTCCAGGTTGAAGGAATATCGAAATCACCTTGCTCAGCAAATAAGCCGGCATATTTGTCAAACTCACTCATGTAAACCATGGTCTGATAGCTGGCACCAACACTTAATTTTTCAGTTAATTGGCCTAAATAACCCAATTTAAAACCAAGGCCATATGCATCGTCATGTTTCTTGTCAGACAATTTTGAAGGATCACTTGACATCATACCAAAAGCTGCTATACCTTTAGCTTCGAAATATTGGTAAGCAGCAATGGCAGTAACACCAAAACTGTGCTTCTCGCTTACCTGATAGGCATAACTCAGGTTTACGAACATTTGTCCCAAATCAACTCCTGTTGATGCACCTGGCATACCGAATGTACCATATTTATTCCCATCTTGTGCGAGTTGTGGTGCATAGTCGGTATTCATTCCACCATTACCATATAGAGCTACAGAAAAACTGCTTTTTTCGTTAAGCATCCAGTTGGCACCAAAGGTTGGCATGAAAAAGGCTTTACTGTCACTTTCAACAGTTCCCGGAGCCAGACCAAAAGTCCCAGGCATATTTGATTTAGCACCAGTAACTGTATATTCACGGTTGGGGTTAAAGAAGTTCACTCCGAATTGGTATTGATCTCCTAATTTCACTAAAGATGCGGGGTTACCATTAATTAGTGAGTTTTTGTACCAGGCGATACCGGCTCCTGCCATACCCTTGTTTTGTGTTCCATAGGCCAGGCTAAAATAGCCATCGGTCGCGCTTGCCGATTGGCTTGAAACAATTCCGGCCAAAAGTAAGGCTGCCGAAACAAAAATTTTAGATCTCATCTTCATAGGTCAATAATATTTGATAGTTAGTTGTTATCTATTGCAGGAGCAAAATAAGAACTATAAACCTATCCAAATATGTTATATATCACATATGTAGATATAGATACAGAGAGATTAGTCGTGAGGTGTTGATTGTCAGGTGTTAAGTCTATTTATATTTGTTTGAAAAGAAGCTTAATACTTATTTAGAACAAATTAAACAGTCTTTTTTTATGGACTGATATTAACTTAATTTTAGCGCTTTGTTGAGTCTGTAATGCCTGTGAGAGTAGCTTTTCGCTGAATTTTACCTGTTAGGGTACGTTCAAATTCAGAAACCAGAATTATCTCGCGGGGACGTTGATAAATTTCTAAATAAGCCTCAATTTTAGACTGAATCTCCTTTTTAAGACTTTGGTTTTTGTCATTTGATTCAATCAGAAGAATCATTTTGTCTCCCAGATGTTTATCCGGAGTTCCAATCAAAAAGAAGGGCTGATTGATAAATGGAGCAATTTTTTCCTCAATTTGCTCAGGGAATAATTTGATGCCGGCTGAATTAATCACGTTATCGAAGCGACCTAACCATTCGAACTCTGTTTCCGATTTCAACTCGACCATATCGTTTGTGACAATTGGCGCACTGAGCAGGGCAGGTGCATCAATTTTTAAACAAGAGCGCTCATCAAGAGAGAAACTGATATTTTTAAGGGCTTTATAGCTTTTTGATTTCTCGGAACCATTCAGTGTTTTGATAGCCACGTGCGAAAGGGTTTCTGTCATGCCAAAACTTGCACAGCATCGACTATTTAAGCCCTGGACTTGTTTTTCTACATCTTTATCAAGTACTCCACCACCAATTAATATGGTTTTGATTCGATTCAATTGGCTGGGTTTTTGGATGCTGTTTCGAACTTGAAGGGGTATCATCGCAGCAAAATCGATGTCCTGATTGAGGATTGCGAGAGGATGACCATCGGGTTTCACGCAGATCAATTCCATTTGCCAGATCAGGGCTCTTACAATCATCATCTTTCCCGCAATAAATTGAGGGGACAGGCAAAGAAGAGCGGTGTTGCCTTTTTTGAAATTAAAGAACTCACCTGTCATCTTAGCTGACTGATTCATCTTTTCTTTCTCAAGTTGAATGCTTTTAGGTTCTCCTGTAGAGCCGGACGTTTTAGCTTGTACATAAGTTTTCTCATCGAACCATTCCAGGATAAATTCAAAAATATCCTGCTGCCATTGGGTGTTGCAGATAGTGATTTGTGTATGACAAAAAGCGATGACTTGATTGAGATCGAGCTGAGAAAAATTAAGCTTTAAGCTGTTCATTGAGCTTCCAGGTTTTAGAACTGTTATAAGATAGATAGCCATTTTCAACCTCAAGGGGAGCGTCAATATTGTTTGTAAACAATTGTCCGGTTCCCAGACCCTGAGGCATTGGATTATTTAGAGTATAGGCCCATTGTGCGATGGCATTCAGACCAATATTCGATTCAAGTGCCGAGGTCATCCACCAGGGAATTTGATGTTCGTTGGCTATGGTAATCCACTCCTGACTACCGTGGAAGCCACCTACTAAGCTTGGTTTCAGAATAATGTATTGGGGCTTGATTGATTTAATCAATTTAATTTTCTCTTCAAGCTTATAAATGCCGATTAACTCTTCATCGAGGGCGATGGGCAGTGGTGTTTCTTTACAAAGTTTGGCCATGGCTTCCCAATTCCCGGCACGTATGGGTTGCTCAATGGAATGGATGTCGAGTTCGGAAAGAGCTGTGAGTTTGTTCATGGCATCATCAGGGTGAAAGGCACCATTGGCATCCACTCTGATTTCAATTTCTGCGGAAGAAAATTTCTCTCTAATTGATTTTAGAATATCAAGTTCTTCATCAAAATTAATGGCCCCAATTTTTAGTTTGATGCACTTAAAGCCTGCATCTATTTTTTCCTGAACCTGATTTTGCATGTGATTTTTATCACCCATCCATACCAGGCCGTTAATGGGAATCCTGGCATCTTTCTCAGTGAAGTCAGATTCAAATAGAATGCGTTTCCCACCATTTAAAAGATCTTTAAAAGCCATTTCGAAGCCAAAGAAGATAGATGGCCATTCGCTCAAACCTTCTTTAAAATAAGTTTGAAGTTGATTTATGTTTTCGCAAATTTCTCTTATTTTATCCTCGTAATTCTCTCTGTAGTCGGGGCTTAAGCCTCTGATGATTGAGCATTCCCCAATGCCTCTTATCTCAGGATTTTCATTATCCCAAACCCGGACAAACCAAGCCTCTTTTTGGGTGAGAATGCCTCGAGATGTACCACTGGGACGTTTGAAGTTTAAAGGGTAATAATGGAAATCGGATACGAGCATATTATTGAGATGAAAGGATGTTTATAAGATGGTACCTAGACCAAAACTCAGACTGAAAAAGAAACAGGATAAGGCAAGCTTCTTTAATTCGGGATCTAAATCCCTGGGATTCGTGTTAGCCATTACGATGCTAATATTACGCAAAATCAAGGGAAAACTCAATAGGAATATGAATTGAAAAGGCGTCGAATAATTATAAAAGCTGTAGATACAGGCCAAAAGCATTGCCAGAGATAAAATGATAAGATGATAATGTTTTGAAGCACCCGAGCCGATTTTCACAACCAGTGTTCTTTTACCTGTTTGAGAGTCGTTCTCTATATCGCGCATATTATTTAAATTGAGTACCCCTGCACTTAAAAAACCAACCGAGCTTGCAGGAAGAAGTAAATCCCAGTGCAAAGTTCCGGTGTGAAGAAAATAACTGCCTATTACGCCAACTAATCCAAAAAAGAGGAATACAAAGAGATCTCCAAAGCCCATATAACCATATGGGTTTTTACCCACAGTATAATTGATGGCAGCTAAAATTGCGAGAATCCCGATAGAGAAAATTACAAGAGCTTGTTTTAGGCTGATGATTTGTGAGGCTTCATATACCAGGAATGAGCCACTAATTAATGAGAAAGCGATAAATACAAACAGCATGTATTTCATTTCCTTTTTACTGATGCGACCACTTTGTACAGCTCTTTCGGGACCAATACGATTGGCGTTATCAGCTCCGGAAATTGAATCACCTAAATCGTTTGCCAAATTCGATAGAATTTGTAGAAAGAGAGTGGTTGCAATAGCCAGAATAAAAATTCGTAAATTGAATGTATGATGCGATGCCGCGATGAAGCTTCCTAATAGAATACTCGAAAGGGCAAGGGGTAGGGTTCTTAGTCTAAAGGCATGTATCCATGCTTTTGTTTTACTCATAGTCCGTTTTGATTATTTGAAATACAAATTTAACTAATTTATGAGAATGCATTAGGTTTATTTGTTTCATTTTTATTGATAACACAAATCCAGCTTGTGTAAAATCACTTGTCCGGATTTCTTTTATTTCGTAACTTTTATTCCAAGTAAAAGTCTAATAAACAGTAGTGTAGTGATGAGGAGGTGTTGCGGTTTACTGTTATAAATCAGTTAGATATGAAAATATTTAGAAGTTTCAACGAAATCATAGATTTTGCAATTGAGAGTGAAATGAACGAAATAGAGTTTTATTCTGAGTTAGCAGATATAATGGAGAGAAAAAATGTCAAACAATTGTTTCGAAATATCGCCTTGGAAAAGACGGCTCGTATGCTCCAACTTGAGAATATGAAAGATATTGGTGTCCTACTGAATATCGAAGATGTTCAGGATTTGAAGATTGCCGGAACATTTTGCGATATCGACTTCTCCAAGAGGAATTTATCATACCAGGAAGCTCTTATCATGGCAATGAATAAGGAAAAGGAGAAATTCATTCTTTATCAGGAATTGGCAGATTGTGCAGTTGATCAGGATTGCAGACAGACTTTTCTAAGTCTGGCTAATCAGGAAGCTCGTCAAAAACTAAAGCTGGAAATCGAGTATGATGAATATATTTTACATGATAATTAAGTGCTAATTTTTAAAAAGAAATTTGGTTCGTTCTCATCCTAAATCATAAGTAATGGAAAAGTTTAATAGTATTGACGAGGTTTTAAATTTTGCAATTGAGCAAGAGGAGAAAGAAGTGGATTTCTACAATGACCTGGCAGATAAAATGAGAAATCCTAAAGTCGAACTTCTATTTCGGGATCTCGCTCTTGAGAAACAGAATCATATTCTTAAACTGGAGGCAATCAGGATCAGTAAAACCTTCGATCATGATTCCTATGAGCGGATTAAGGAGTTGAAGACGGATCACTATATTGCTAATGTGAATTATAGTATAGAAGACCCCACTTATCATGATGCCTTGCTTATGGCAATGGAAAAGGAAAAAGCAACCTTTATGTTTTATTGGGATATGGCTGAAAGAGTCTCTTCTAGCGAGCTCAGCGACCTTTTTCATATGCTTGCCTTGCATGAAGCCAAACAGAAAATGAGGTTGGAAATTCAATTCGATAACGATAGTCTGGAAGAGTTTGATGATGAGTAAATTTGTTGTTCAAAATAAAAAATAGCACACGTTTTAGTGAGGCTATTTTTTTTGTTTATGTTCTTTATAAACTTTATATATTTGTTAAATTTAAATCCCGATCATTCAACATTCCCTTATATGTGGTTAAAATACCCTGGTTTAATCTCTTTTATTGTTTTTATCTTTTCTTCATTTTCTGTCTCTGCTCAGATTTCTCATGGTGGACGTCCTTATTTTAAGGAGCAGGCAAACCGGACGAAGTTTGAAACCGTAGTGATGCCAGACATCAATACGATGAATGTGAAGTCTGAAAGAGCTGATGCCGAGAGTTCAAGATTGAAACATGCCAGGTTTTCTCACGAATTTAAGTTGGCTAATACCCCTGATAATTCTGGTACCTGGACGACACTTAATACAGGACAACGTGTTTGGAATCTGGCCATTTCATCTCCAGGTGCATACTCTTTAAATTTAGTGTTTGAGAAATTTCGTTTACCCTCAGGAGGGAAATTGTTTGTTTATAATTATGAGAGTGATAGGGTACTGGGAGCTTATACCGAAAAAAATAATAAAGTTTCCGGGCGATTTGCTATTGAACCACTGGCAGGAGATGAATTGATCATTGAATATATTGAGCCTTTAAATCCTGAGTTTGAAGCCGAGTTGGAACTTGGTCGTATTTATCATGACTTTAAGAATATTTTTCAAGTTCTAAATTCGAAAAGTTTTAACACTAAAAGTTCTTCTGGAGATTGTAATGTGAATATCAACTGTCCTGAAGGGCTTGATTGGCAGGTTGAAAAACGTGCGGTTTGTCACATTACCTATCGGGGATGGATTGCTACTGGTGCACTAATAAACAATTCAAAAAAAGATGGTCGCCCCTATATTTTAACTGCTCACCATGTGATTAGTGAACAGGCTGTTGCAGAGCAGGCTATTTTTTATTTTAACTATGAAGCCGAGACATGTGAAGAGTCCTCAGGTTCTAAGAGTCAATCCATATCAGGTGCAAATTTAAGAGCCACAACTGATGGATTGGATTTTACACTTTTGGAAATGAGTTCTATCCCGCCTTCAATTTATCAACCCTATTATGCCGGTTGGGATCGATCTGGTGACGTGCCGAGTCAAACGGTGTGTATCCATCATCCCAATGGCGATGTAAAAAAAATATCGATCGATTACGATTCTCCTGAAACGGATACTTATTCAGATTCGGATTATACTTTTAATCCTAATACACATTGGCTTATCGTGAATTGGGAATTGGGAACAACAGAAGGCGGATCATCAGGTTCTCCTTTGTTTGATACCCAATATAGAATTATTGGAGATCTCACGGGAGGAGATGCCAGTTGTTCCAATTCGGTAAACGATTATTATGCCAAATTTTCAGAAAGCTGGGATACTTATCCAGCTAAAGAAAACCAATTAAAATATTGGCTTGATCCTGATAATACGGGGGTGTTGGCTTTGGACGGTTACAACCCTTCAATTAATACCGATAAAAATATTGTTTGTGTGGATGCTGATGTTGAAGTCTCGTTTGATTTTGATCAGGAATATGATTCTTATTTGTGGGATTTTGGACCGGATGCAAGCCCTGCTACTGCAACAACTAAAGGCCCGCATGCCGTTTCCTATACCCAATCAGGGCTTAAGCCAATAAGCTTAGTTTACAGTAAAGATAATGTGACTGAGAAGGAATTTACAAGTGTTACAGTCATTGATGAAGCAGTACCTGATTTCACTTACCTTTTTAAAGAGAAGAGCTTTGATTTTAAGGATGAATCAAGAAATGGACTAAGTTATTTGTGGGACTTTGGTGATGGGCAGACATCAGAATCACCAAACCCCAATCACATCTATGAGAATTCAGGTCAATACAGTGTGAATCTGACGGTGACAAATATGTGTGGAGATCGTAATGTGATAAAAATTGTGAATACCAGTTATGATTCTGAGGTAGTCATCTATCCCAATCCGAGTAAAAATGAAAAAACAATTGTCGATTTAAATGCAGTTCTGTTTACCAATTTAGACTGGTGGCTCTATGATACAAGAGGTGCTGAACGCTTAAGTGGTTTTGTTCCTCTGTACAACTCCTATATCGAACTGGATTTGCGCGCATTTCCAGCAGGTGTTTATGTTCTGAAAATGAATATTGATGGTTCTATTGTTAATCGTAAAGTTGTTGTTTTAAAGTAGGAATATCCCCAATGATTATCGTCAGACAGACTATGTAGGTGATAGTTTTTTGCTGTTATTGGGTTCATTAAAGTTAGAAACAATGTTGAACCACCTTCGGGTTTCTTCTTTGATATTGTAAACCCCATGGTTGTTCATCTTAAGCCACTTCGAGGTTTTGGCCTGTAAAGAAATCCTGAAGGGATTTAATCTGAATAACCCCGCATATAATGTGGGGTTAGATAAGCTCAAATTAAAGAACCCCGAAGGAGGTTCAACTTCTAATCCATAAATAAGACTAACTCTCATCATTGAATTGAAGTATAGAATGACCACTATATTTCAGATATAGTTTTTTTTGTATTTCCTTCCCCCGTTTTACTGGTCTTTTGTACCTTGCAACTCAAAATTTTCAAAATCAACAGAAATGATAAAGACACGAAATGTGCTTTTGGTTTTATTGCTATCTCTTATTGCAAGTTCACTCCTGGCACAATATAAAACGACCATACCACTACATAAGGATGTGAAGCATGGTGTGCTTCAAAATGGCATGAACTATTTTGTTCTTCATAACGAAGAGCCTAAGGATAGGGCGAGTTTCTATTTTGTACAGAACGTGGGTGCTATACTCGAAGAGGATGATCAGAATGGTTTGGCTCACTTTCTGGAGCATATGGCTTTTAATGGGACAAAGAATTTTGCAGGTAAAGGCATCATCAATTCTTTGGAGAATCACGGTGTGACTTTTGGTCAGGATATTAACGCCTATACCGCTCTCGACGAGACGGTTTATAATCTAAGTCGCGTGCCTGTTGATCATCCCGGATTAATTGATTCATGCTTACTGGTTCTGCACGATTGGTCAGGATTTTTATCGCTAAAAGCTGAAGAGATAGATGCTGAAAGAGGTGTCATACGAGAGGAGTGGCGAACACGCCGCAATTCGCAATTTCGTTTAATGAAACAAACCAGTACGGCCACTTTCGCCAATTCGAAATATGGGAAGCGAGACGTGATTGGAGATTTGGATCTGATCAATAACTTTGAGTATACCAGTCTTCGCAACTATTATAAAAAGTGGTATCGTCCCGATTTACAAGCTGTCGTTGTTGTGGGTGATGTCAATGCCGATGAAATTGAAAGCAAGATAAAGGCTCTTTTTTCTGAAATTCCTTTGCAAGCTCATTCAGCAGAGCGAATTTATTACCCAATTCCCAATTCTAAAGAGATGCTTTTTTGTAAAGCGACTGATCGAGAGGCTTCAAATTTAGCTATCAATCTGATAGTTAAAATGGATGTTTCCTACCAGAAGGATGAGGCCTACATGAGAACTCAGATGATGAGAAGTCTATATTCTTCTATATTGAACTCCCGTTTTCAGGAATTTAGCAGGAAGGAAGAATCAGCAAATGCGGGTATGTGGACGGGCTTTTTTCCAATGGGCCGGATTAAAGAGGCCATGTATTTAAGCTGTTCACCCAAAGAGAAACGATCGAAAGAAGCCTTTGAGGAAATGATTACTGAAGTGGAACGCCTGAAACGTTTTGGTTTTACTAAAAGTGAGTTGGATAGAGCCAAAGTACAGGCTTTACGATCTTTTGAAAGTTACCTTCAGCAAAAAGATAAGATCTCGAATGATGCCTGGGCAAAACAATTAGGGGATTACTTTTTAGAGGCTGAGCCACTACTTTCTCCGGAGGATAATATTGAACTGTCGAGGCATTTGCTCCAAACCATTGGTCTTGAAGATATGAATAAATGGTGTCAGAATTTATTGCCGAAACAGAATTTAATATTGACACTTACCGGACCGGAAAAAGATGATATTGATTACCCTGAAAAAGAGGAACTGCAGGCTATTTTAAATGGTATATCTGATAAGAATATCGAGGAGTATGACGATCATTTTAGTGAGGAAGCTCTTTTATCGGGTGATTTTAAATCTGTTGATATTGTAAGCGAAGATGGCCTGGGAGGTCTGAAAAATGCTAAAAGCTATAAATTGTCCAATGGCGTGACTGTTGCCTTAATGCCAACCGACTACAATCAGGATCAGATTCTATTTTCGGCTTACAGTTATGGTGGCATGAGTTTGTTGAATAGGGGTGACCTGGCTTCTGCAGAAACGATGGGATCTTTATTGAGTGTGTCTGGTTTAGGTGATTTTGATGCCAGTCAACTGAAGAAGAAGTTGGCGGGGAAACTTGCGAATGTGAGTCCTTACCTGAGTGAATATACCGAGGGCTTTAGTGGTTCTGCTTCATCTGATGATTTCGAGACCCTATTGCAATTGCTGTATCTTCGTTTCGAAAAGCCTCATTTCGATAAGGAGGCTTATAACAACATGATTGAACGTTGGAAAACCAGCTTGCCAAATATGGTGGCGGATAATGATAAAGCCTTTGGAGATACTATTTCGTATATGACGACTAATTATCATGCCAGAACTTTGGTATTCGACGAGCAGTTTTTAAATGAAGCTGATTTTGATAAGACCGTTGCTGTTTATAAGGATCGTTTTGCCAATGCTGCTGATTTTAAATTCGTTTTTGTGGGTAATATCGATACGACGACAGCTTTACCTCTTATTCAGAAATATTTGGGTAGTTTGGCTGGCGGAAATGCAGAAGAGCAGTTTGTTAATCATGAGATTAAGCCCGCCAAAGGTGTGTCGTCCAGGGTTTTCAAACGTCAGATGGAGATTCCAAAATCAACGGTTTATATCGGCATGTTTGGTGAGTTAAACTATGTCTTGAAAAACAGAATTAAAATAGGGGTTCTGGCTGAGTTATTAAACAAGCGTTATTTGGAAAGCATTCGTGAGGAAGAAGGGGGAAGTTACGGTGTAGGGGTGAGTCCATCCATATCAAGAATTCCTGAAGAAGAATGGGGCTTAAGCATCTCATTTGATTGTGATCCTGAAAAGTTGGATAAGCTGAAAGCGATCGTTTATGATGAAATAAAACAACTGGTGAAGAAGGGGCCTATTGCTTCTGATTTATTAAAGATTAAAGAGAATTTACTGAAGAGCAGAATCGAAAGTGAAGAGAATAACTATTTTTGGTTGAGCGCCGTTTTGAATGCGATGCAAACACAAGTCGATTTTATTGATAGGACTGGATACGAAGCTGCAGTTAATTCCATTGACGACAAAGAAATGCAGGCTTTTGCCAGGAAAATATTTGGAAAGAAAAATGTGGTTGAAGTGATTATGAATCCTGAAAATTATGACCGTTTTATAAGCATTAAGAAAGGCAGGTTCTCCAATGATGAGTAACCTGCCTTTCTTATTACAGGTGCTTTAATAATTCTATAGCATCACTTATGATTGCATCTGCTCCGTTAGTTTTCAATTCTTCAGCTCCGCGAAAGCCCCACAGGACACCTACTCCAAACATGCCGGCATTCTTTGCTGTTTCCATATCAACACCCGAATCGCCAACAAACATAAGCTCTTTTGGAGTAAAGCCCATTTTTTCGGCTGCCATGAGTGCGCCTTGAGGATTAGGTTTTCTGGCCACATCGCCACCAGCGCCAACTACAAATTCTACTTCCCATTTGGCCAAAAGAACTTTAACTACTTTTTGGGTTAAATCGTTGGCCTTATTCGAAAATACAGCGATTTTGAGGCCTTTTTGTTGAATTTGATCGAGGAGATCTGAAACCCCAGGGTAAAGTTTGGTTTTATTGATGCAGTTGGCACCATATACCTCCATCATTCTGCTCAGGTTTTTTGCAAAAAGTTCTGGTGTTCTCTCTGCTTCAGGCAGAGATCTTTCGACCAATTTACGAATGCCATTGCCTACAAAGCTCTTGTATGTTGTGATGTCGTGAACAGCTAAGTTCTGTTCCTCTAAGACCTGATTCATTGATTCTGCAATATCCTCAATCGAATCGGCAAGTGTGCCGTCTAAGTCGAATACGATTCCTTTTATGCTCATTTTGGTATTTTAGTGTGTAGCGTATGGATTCAGTTTTGACAAGTTTTTATTGCTAATCACTGATTGTTAATTATTCATCGCTCATTGTTAATTTATTCATGCAAATATCGTCATCAACATTTTACCGACAAAAGAATGATGCTTAAAATTTGGGCCTGTTTTTTTTCATGATTTTAGCTGTCAAAGTCCCTGTTTTGCATCATGTCGATGAGGATAAGTTCCCTTCTTGTTCTAATTAAATATTACCTTTGCGATATGTATGCTTTAGTCGATTGTAATAACTTTTATGCATCCTGCGAGCGGGTATTTAAACCTTCACTCATTGGAAAACCTATTGTTGTTTTATCAAACAACGATGGTTGTGTTATTGCTCGTAGCCAGGAGGCCAAAGACTTAAATATTCCCATGGGGGCACCTGCTTTTAAATTCAAGGAGCTTTTTGAGGCTAAGCATGTCAATGTCTTTTCTTCGAATTATGCCTTGTATGGCGACATGAGTCATCGAGTGATGAATATTCTCTCTGGTTTTGCAGCTGATGTCGAAATTTATAGCATAGACGAAGCTTTTCTTGATTTGCATGGCTATGATTATCTCAATCTTGAGCAATACGCTTTGGAGATGAAAGCCAAAGTAGAAAAGTGGACGGGTATACCCGTTTGTGTAGGTATTGCGCCTACCAAGGCTCTGGCTAAGTTGGCTAACCGAATAGCCAAAAAATATGGTGATCGAACTAAAGGCGTGTATGCCATTGATAGTGACGAAAAACGAGAGAAGGCTCTGAAATGGGTGCCGGTAGAAGATGTATGGGGCATCGGCCGACAGCATGCAAAAAAACTTCGGGACTATGATGTCAAAACAGCCTATGATTTTATACAACGTCCCGACCATTGGGTGCGAAAAGAATTTTCTGTTGTTGGTTTGCGTTTAAAACATGATTTGATGGGAATATCTTCCATACATATGGAACAAGTTAAACCTAAAAAATCGATATCGACCACCCGTACTTTTGAGGCTACAACCAGTGATTACGAAGTGATTCGGGAACGTGTGGCCACGTTTACAGTCAGTTGTGCTGAAAAGCTGCGCAAACAGGGTTCATCTTGCTCTGCTATTATGGTTTTTATTCAAACCAGCCGGTTCCAAAAGCAATTGCCTCAATACCAAAATTCACTTGTTATAAAAACGGCCTACCCAACCAATTCCAGTATCGATTTGGTTAAATACGCCAATATGGCCCTTAAAAGGATTTTTAGGAAAGGCTATTCGTACAAAAAAGCGGGTGTGATTGTACTCGATCTTGTGGATGAAACCCAAAAACAATTATCTCTATTTTCAGGAGAAAATCCCAAACACGCGCCCTTACTAAAAGTGATGGATGCTTTGAATAACAAATACAAGGACAGCACGATAAAGTTGGCCTGCCAGGATCCTAAACGAACCTGGAAAATGAAACAGGAAAAACTATCCCCATCTTATACAACCAGATTGGGAGATATCTTAAAAATAAAATTGAATGACTAAAGACTCTAAACTCATATTTTTCATCCCATCAAGCAAAGAGAAAATATTGCTTCCTTATGTCAGTGCTAAAATTCAGGCTGGATTTCCAAGTCCTGCAGACGATTTTATTGAAATGAAAATTAGCCTTGACAGGGAACTCATAAAAAATAAGGATGCGACATTTTATGCACGGGTTGAAGGATCGAGTATGGTGGGAGCCAATATACACGATGGCGATTTACTTGTGATCGACCGTAGCTTAGAGCCACAAAGTAATAAGGTAGCCGTCTGTTTTATTGATGGTGAATTCACAGTAAAACGTTTAAGGATTGAGAAAGACTTTATTCTCCTGATGCCCGAGAATGAAACGTTTGATCCGATTAAGGTCACCCATGAGAATGATTTTATCATTTGGGGGATTGTCACCTACATTATAAAGGCTGTTTAAGTTTTTGTTATATGCCTTTCGTGTACATTTGTTAATGGTATTAATAATTTAAGTTCATGTTTCGACAATTTTTTTCTATCTGCCTTCTAATGCTTTCAGTAATGACTTACGGACAAATACCTCATCCTTCGGAAGGGAAACTCGTTCGCCACGAAAATTTTGAATCCAAATTTGTAAGAGCCCGCCATGTTGATGTGTGGTTGCCTGAAAATTACAATGCTGAGAAACAATATGCCGTTTTGTATATGCACGATGGGCAGATGTTGTGGGATGCAGACATCACCTGGAACCACCAGGAGTGGGGGGTAGATGAGTGTGTTTCGCTTTTGAAGCGCCAGGGCAAAATAAGAGATTGTATTGTGGTGGGCATTTACAATGGTGATGAAAGACGACATTCGGAATATTTCCCTCAAAAGCCATTTAAATCTATAGCTAAACATCAGCAGGATTCCATTTATGGCTTAAATCGAAGCGAGAATCAGGCTTTGTTTGTTGGGAAAGTGCAGTCAGATCAGTATTTGAAATTTATGGTGGAGGAACTTAAGCCTTTTATCGATAAGAACTATTCAACATTAGCTGACAGAGCCAATACATTTGTTGCGGGTTCGAGTATGGGCGGTTTAATCTCCATGTATGCCATTTGCGAATATCCTGATGTTTTTGGAGGTGCAGCTTGTATTTCGACGCATTGGCCTGGGATTTTTTCCAGTGAAAATAACCCTATTCCCCAGACCTTTTTCAGCTATATGAAAGCGAATTTACCTTCGCCACAGAGCCATAAAATCTATTTCGATCATGGCGATGCGACTCTCGATGCTCTTTATCCTCCTTTCCAAAAAAAGGTCGATAAAATCATGCGTGAAAAAGGCTTTAGCGATAAGCAGTGGCAAACCAAAGTGTTTGAGGGTGAAAACCATTCAGAAGATTCATGGAAAAAGCGTCTTCATATTCCTATTGAGTTTTTATTAAAAGAATAGTTAAGCCTCTTATCTAATCACACTTTTTTATCTCCTATGTCTCAAAAAATATATTTAGTAAGCGCCTGTTTATTGGGAATCAATTGCCGTTATAATAGGAGCAGCAGCCTCATACCGGAACTTGAATCTTTGGTCGATTCGGGGCGAATGATTCCAGTCTGTCCTGAGGTATTAGGCGGATTGAATACGCCTCGTGAAGCCTGTGAGATTGTCCTTGAGTCCGATGGCAATCGAAAAGTGATGACCCAGGCAGGTGTCGATTGCAGTCCAGAATTCCAAAGGGGTGCCCAAAAGGTTTTGGAAATTTGTAAAGTCTGCGATGTTGAAAAAGTCATTCTTAAAGCCAATAGTCCTTCCTGTGGATGTGGGGCCATATATGATGGCAGTTTTTCCGGAAAATTAATTGAGGGAAATGGATTGACCTCTGATCTCCTTATCGAAAATGGCATAAAGGTCTACAACGAAAACAATTGGGAATCTGCTTTGTTTGAATAAATAAGCTTATTGTTCAGTCCTCAGCGGTTTGGATTCAAGGCAACTACAATTTTTTCATTATTAATTGGTCATCACTAATTACTCATTGGTCTTTCTAAATCGTATTGACTTTTCGCTTACCTTTGCAGCCCATTAGATTATCGCAGCTGAATACTGTGGTAATTGTTTCGTTCCAATTTTATATTATGACAACTCAAGCAATCAGCTCTTATTTTAAATCCTATCAGTCACATTACAATGCCCTGGTAAAATTGGGTTTACCTGTTATTCTGGCTCAGTTAGGACAGGTTACGGTTGGTGTTATCGATAATATGATGATTGGGCATGTTGGCACTCAGGAATTGGCAGCAGCTTCGTTTGCCAACACGATCTTCTGGTTGGTGATTGTTTTTGGAACGGGTTTTTCTTATGCTATTACCCCTTTGGTAGGAAAAGCTCGCGGGAATTTTGATATGGATAAAGTGGGAGCCTGGTTTAAATCGGGTATGGGTGCTGTAGTAATTATGGGTGTCTTTTTAAGCCTTATCATTTATATCATCAGTTTATTTATGGATGATATGGGGCAATCGGCAGAAGTTATACCTCCTGCCAGGGGCTACTTATGGATTATCAGTTTCTCCATATTACCTATGATGGTGTTTATGGGCTACAAGCAATTTTGTGAAGGACTGGCCAATACAAGAGTTGCTATGAATATTGTACTTATTGCTAATTTAATTAATGTCATATTCAACTACATTTTAATAAATGGGAAATTAGGCTTGCCGGCTATGGGACTGAATGGGGCAGGTTATGGCACATTAATTTCAAGACTATTTATGGCTGTCAGCTTCTTTTTTGTTTTCAGGAACGGGAAAAGTTTTAAAGCTTATGGAGAAATTATTTCAAAAGCAGAGTTTGCGATACAAGATTTTCTGAGAATTTGGAAGATGGGAATTCCCATTGGAGCACAGTTGGTGATGGAGGCTTCAGCCTTTATGCTGAGTACGATTATGATGGGATGGATAAGTGTGGCTGGCCTGGCAGCACATCAAATTGTTCTGAGTATTTCCACCATTAGTTTTATGGTATATTTAGGTATTGCCTCCAGTACAACCATACGGGTTTCATCGCTTTTTGGTGAAAATAGAATCGATGAAATGAGACAAGCTGGATGGGCAGCCATACATCTTGTTATTTTGATGGTCCTTATCATTGGCTTGGGCTTCTTGCTATTAAGAAATGTCTTACCGACTTTGTTTTCTGAAGATCCTGCAGTTATTGTTTTGGCTGCTCAATTTATTGTTGTGATGCTGATCTATCAGTTGTTCGATGGTTTACAAATTGTATTTGGGAGTATCTTAAGGGGCATGTCTGATGTTAATATTCCGACTCTGTATACCTTTATTGCCTACTTTGTAGTGTCGTTGCCAACAGGTTATTTGTGTGCCTTTACTTTCCGCATGGGCGAAGTTGGTATCTGGTGGGGCTTGCCGGCAGGATTGGGAACAGCCTCGTTTTTGTTTATGCTCCGATTCATGAAATTATCTGGAAAGAAACTTCTAACGCAAAATACATAGAA
>Ga0209272_10000638_pt1 | contig 26829 bp, 19 predicted proteins | sample tdDd002_FD_187125 | JGI IMG/M metagenome (GOLD analysis project Ga0209272, IMG submission 187125) | Marine sediment microbial communities from the Atlantic coast under amendment with organic carbon and nitrate - tdDd00.2 (SPAdes)... | ecosystem: Environmental > Aquatic > Marine > Coastal >... | reverse complement strand
AAAATCCTGCGCATTGCCTTTCCTCTAAAGTGAATTCAAACTTTATGGGCTTTTTTAAGAAAGCTCTCAGGAGTGACAAGGTTAGGACGTTCTACAAGCAAGGAGATTTCATGCTTAATTCTGTAACGGCGAAAGCGGTGATCGATCATGCCCTATTTTTGGGTGCTGATTTCGCAGAGCTATTCGTTGAACACCATCAAACCAACACGGTTCAGATTGCTTCTGGAGAAGTGGATAAGGTTAACTCGGGTATTGATTTTGGTATTGGTATTCGTCTTTTCTTCGGCCTAAAAGTGCTTTACGGCTATACCAATAGTACTGATGAAGCGGAGCTAAAACGTGTTACATCGCTATTAGCAGCGAAGGACAAGCGCGATCAGATAGCGAGTGCAGGTGCTCTAAATCTAAACCGCTATCCTGTTCAACACGCTTGCCGTATGCCATTGAGTCGTGATGCCAATCTAGATTCTAAAATTGCTTTCTTGCTTAAGGCCGATGAAGCAGCCCGCGCTGAAAGTGAACATATTAGCCAATTTATTGGTAGTGTGCTTCAGCGAGAGCAGCAGGTGACTATTTTTAACTCGGAAGGTTTGCACGTTGATGACACGCGCCATTACATTCGCGTTGCAGGCAACACGGTCGCGCAAAAAGGTACGGAGCAATCTTCCGGTTCAGAAGGCCCAGGTGCACTTTCTGGTTGGGAATTTAGTGAGCAGTTAGATTCGAGACAATTAGGCCAAGAGATTGCTCAGCAAGCGCTGGTTAAACTCGGTGCTGACGTGTGTCCATCGGGTGAGATGCCAGTCGTGATTGGTAACGGCTTTGGTGGTGTTATCTTCCATGAGGCGTGTGGTCACTTGTTAGAAACGACTTCTGTTGCGAAGAAAGCATCTGTATTCCACGACAAGATGGGCGAAGTGATCGCGCACAGCGCTGTGAGTGCTGTTGATGACGGCACCATGACTAACGAGTGGGGCTCTATCCATGTGGATGATGAGGGGATGCCAACTCAAAGAACTCAATTGATCAAAGATGGCAAACTCACCAGCTTTATGGTCGATAGAATGGGCGGCAACAAAACCGGTTATGAACCTACGGGCTCTGGTCGTCGTCAGAACTATAAGTTTGCACCAACATCCCGTATGCGTAACACCTTTATCGAAGAGGGCGAGCATTCACTAGATGACATGCTGGCCGGCATTGAGCGTGGTGTCTATGCCAAGAAGCTGGGTGGTGGTTCTGTACAACCGGGTACAGGGGAATTTAACTTTGCTGTGCGAGAAGCTTATCTAATTGAAAACGGCAAAATCACTAAGCCGCTAAAAACAGCCACTTTGATCAGTACTGGGCCGAAAGTCCTCAAAGAGATCAGCATGGTCGGTAAAGATATGGCGCTTGCTCCAGGTATGTGTGGGTCGGTAAGTGGCTCAGTGCCTACAACAGTCGGTCAGCCAACGCTGAAAGTCGATAATATTTTGGTCGGAGGCGGTAACTAATGAGCCAAGAACAACAACTTCTTAATGCCGTTGATTACGTCCTATCTGAAGCAAAACGCCAAGGGGCAGAAGCGGATGTAATCGTAAATGGTAGCAACAGTTTTTCTTTAAAAGCGAACCAAGGCCAATTAGATGAGTACAAGGTGAGCTCCAGCCAAGTGCTTGGTGTACGCGTGGTCAAAGATGCGCGTGTAGCGACTAGCTACTCTGAATCATTAGAGCATCCAAGCCTAGATTTGATGCTGACTAACGCCCTGCAAAGCGCGCGATTCTCTAAGCAAGATGAGCATCAAACAATCCGTTGTGTTGAGAGTAAAATCACTACTGAGGTTGCAGAAATCGCGCAGCAAGATTCCGCCTCGGTAGATGAGAAAATCGAGCTTTCTTTGGCCTTAGAGCAGGGTGTCGTTTCTCGACCTCACGCCTCTAGTTCGCCGTACAATGGCTATGGCGATAGCGAGACGCTTTCTATTATCGCTAATACCCAAGGAACCTTGTGTCAGCACTTTGAGCGCGCTTTCCACTGTTATGCGTATACCTTGTTTGAGAAAGATGGCAAACAATCGATGGCAGGCAAAATGTCGTTAGGGCGTCGTTTTGATGAGTTAGATTCGACTTACTGTATCGAAGAAGGTTACAACCTAGCGCGCGATTTGATTGATGGTGCTCCGGTCGCAACGGGTAACTACCCAGCCATTTTCCATATCAATGCACTTAGCAGTCTATTTGGCGCGTTTGGCAGCGCGTTCTCGGGTGTAAGCGCGATGAAAGGTATTACGCCACTGGGTGACAAGCTTGGCCAGCGAATCGCGAGCGATTTGATTACCTTGACTGACGCTGCGTTTATGGCAAATGGTATGGCTATCGCCAGCTTTGACAGTGAAGGTTTTGCTTCGCAAGACAATATTCTTATCGCCAATGGTCAGCTGAATACCCTATTGCATAATAGCCAAACGGCAAGTTACTTAGGCGCGGTTTCTACCGCTAGTGCTTCTCGCGGCGCGAAATCGAGCCTTGATGTTGCGGCAAACCATAGAGTGATTGCAACTGGTCAAAGCAGCGCGTCAGATGTAAAAGCAGGCGAGTACCTAGAGCTTGTTGAACTGCAAGGTGTTCACTCTGGTGCGGATGCGGTAAGCGGTGATTTCTCGTTTGGTGCGAGTGGTTTCTTGTGCCGTGATGGACAGCGTGTTCAACCGGTACGTGGCATCACGGTCGCAGGTAACTTCTACAAGATGCTGCAAGAGGTAGAGGCGGTTGGTGATACTCAGCTTATCAACGATAGCCGAACTTTCTTTGCGCCAGATGTTCGTTTTGCTCGTTTGAGCATTGGTGGCAAATAAATTGGCTATATAGGGAATTAGCTAATTAACGCAGTGCTAAGCCTTAAAACAAAGCCAGTATGATAACTCATACTGGCTTTTTCATTATTGGCCGAGTTGCTCTTTGGATGCTGGCTGCTGCGGGCTAGGCGCGGTAATCACCTGCATAAAGGCTTTGAGTGCCTGAGCCTCCTCAAAGGTGAGATTGAGAGGGCGGATCTTCTCTGACAGCTTAGGGTAGTTTGGATCGTATTTATCCCACCCAAACGGAGCGTTGCTTGCCATGCCTTCTGAATACATTGAAATTACGCCATCCATGGTATGAACTAAACCATTGTGAAACCACGGTCCGGTATTCATCACATCTCTTAGCGATGGTGTTTTGAACTTACCGACACTGTCGCTATTTTTATCAACATTGTATTGCCCTAGGTCCTCATAGAAGGCTTTGTAGTAGGTTAGGCCAACATTTTCGAACTTATGATTGGTCAGCTCGGGGCCCATATGGCAATTGACACAGCGACCGTTGCGGCGATAAATATCCAGCCCCCAAAGCTCTTGATCGGAGAGGGTGTTCGTCTCACCGTTCGGTGCATCCTCGATGAACTGATCTAAGCGGCTTGGATTGCTGACAATGGTTCTTTGGAAGGTAGCCAATGCCATTGAAAGTTGCTCCTGCGTGATTGTTTCTTCGTGAAACACCGCTTTAAATCGTTGTGGATAGCTTGGGTGATGATTCAGGCGGTCAATCAAGTTGGGCAGAGTTTCCGCCATCTCTAATGGGTCTTGGATTGGCATCAAAGATTGTTGCTCAAGATCAGCCGCGCGACCGTCCCAAAATAGCGAAGGTAGAAACGCACTGTTCACGATAGTCGGGGCGTTGCGTTTGCCATGTTGACGATTGTGACCGATAGAGACTTCTAAATTGTCCGTCCATCCTTTTTTGGGATCGTGACAGCTAGCGCAAGACACATCTCGATCTTGGGATAAGAATGGGTCGAAGAAGAGATCACGACCTAAAGCCACTTTTTCCGTTTGGTATGGATTGGTATGTGGAAATTTAGGCTTCGGCATAGTGCCCAGCTCTTGGTATTCATCCATATCATCGACAAAGGGCGCAGGCCAATTGTCTGGAGAAGTGGCGTATGCTTGTCTTAGCTGCGTCATATTGGGTTTACGGTGTTGGCCGATAGAACGCGGGTCTTCGCTTGCTCGTGGCTCGAACTCACTTGCGACTAATAGCAGCTTCGCACGTTGCCCAGATTCTGGTTCTGACAAGGTGAGTGAATCAGGGCTTGGAAGATCAATGGTGCCGTAACCAGACTCTGTTGAGACCCAATATTCGCCTTGTTGTGGGTGGTTTAGTGACTCGGCGTAGAGCAGTTCATAGCCGCCACCGTTTACTTGCTGGTGCAGCAACATAACGAGTTCACCCATGGTTGGTACGCGCCAATCGCTCCGTCCACACTCTGTTCCTTGGTTGACGTATTCGAGCACTTCTTGTAATTGGCAATGAGGTTGGCCGCATTCGTCGGTTGAGTCTCCGTCGATAGAAAACTCATTGTGAGTACCTGTAATGTCATTATCGTTAGGTGTTAGCCAGTAAACGTATGAGAATTTTCCGTCACGCAGGTAGAAGTTATCACGTACTAGCCCGCGCATATCATCTAAACAGCGCCAAGGCGTTTGGCTGAACTCATCGGTTTGTTTCTCAAGTGTAATGGGTTGGCCTTGGTCGTTGAGGCGAATAAAGCTCGACTGCTCTGATTGTGGCTCTATTTGCTCACTCGGTTTGCTGGGATCGCGAAACTTACCGCTGACTAACATCGTAGATGCAGGCTTACGTTTATTTTGCTTCGACACCTGCATATTCTGCGCGCCAAAGCTATAGCGATGAGCGAGGTTATCTTGCTGCACATCACTGGCATCGGAAGCTAACCAGTAATACTCAAAGCCAGTTTCTGGGAAAAAGAACGGGTCGATAGCGGCTTGGTTACGATCCAAAGCGAAATCTTGCTGGCTTGTTAGGCTTTTGAGCTCGTAAGCATAAGGTAAGCGCCAATCAGATTTGCCGCACCATTGTTGGGTATTAGCGTACTCAATCAGGGCTTCCGTGTTGCAGTTGCTTTGGCCAAGAAAGCATTGTGCTTCTAGATCTGGTAAGTTGGCATCCCAATCCTGCCAACCAAAAGTCTGATGTTGTGGTGTGTTTGGAACAGCCCAGCTGACGCCTAAGTGAGTCTGCGAATCACTGACACATTGCCAATGATTTTGTTGGTTTTGGTCATTGAGCGCCAGTGAATGAAACCTAGGTTCATCGCCGTCGACTCGCACCACCCATTTGATGGTTGTCTGGCTAGCCGCGTCACGGATTTCTACACGAAATTGGTCCGTGCCGATTTGCGAATCTGAAGCGGTATAGTTCATCGTCGCGTCATTAATGGTCAGTTGACCATATTTTGGACGCTCCAAAATATGCAAGGTTTGTTGTTTTGTCAGTGTATAGCGGTACTCAATACTCTCTCCTAAATGCAATTGAGATTTAGGTTGAGTGTCGATAACTGCAGGTTGTGTGTTAGCCGACGAGTCTGATGAGGAACCAGAACCGTTACAGCCACCCAAAAGTAGCGACGCTGCGACCAGTGCAGCGCCATTATTGATTGAAAGAATTTTCATTATTGAGCGTGAGAAGTCGAGATTAAACGAACACGGAACAAGCTAGTGTCAGCTTTGAAGCTGCTTTCAGCCCCTTCACTTTGGAATGCAACAGCAGCACGGGTGCCAGGATAATGAAGACTCTCAGTTTGTGTCCAGTAGTAGCTATTAAAGCCGACAACCGTGTCATTGAGAATGGTGTCGGTGTAACCTGCGCGGAAGAAGGCGCCTTCCAGATTGAACTCGAATGTATCGATGAGCAGGGATTTTAGTTCTTTTTCGGTAGGCAAACGCCAATCATCACGACCACAAAGTGTCGCTTGGTTGATTTGGCTAACATACGCTTCGGCTTGGGCGTAAGTCATCAGTGAAGCCTCAGGAGTAACTCGTTGCCAAAGAATATTGATGCCAGGTAAAACCGCCGCATAGTGGTTGTCTTGTGTGCATTGCCATTCTAGAGCAGTTTGATCTTGCAATGGTTGACCGTACTTACCGAGTTTTACAAAACGATCTTGCCAAGTGTCATCTTCATTTCCGTCTACATTGATTTCTTGTTTCAAATCTACAGTAATGATCTCTACTTCATCTGGTTTGGTGTCTATCTCATCGGGAATGGTATCCCCGCGAACCAGCATGGATAGGCGCGGCTCATTGGTTGAACGTGGTGGCATTTTTTCATAGGCGAAGTCATCACTCATCCACATCACATAAGCATCACCAACCGTAGAGTTAGAACCTTGCCAATCTCCGTCAATCGCATCTGCATCATGCCCGTCTTTGTATTGAGTGAAGATAGCCGTCCAGTATGCTTCATCAAAGTTTGCATCCATGTAAGGGAAGAAGAAGCGATCAATCGGAGATAGGCGCTTTTCGTTATCAAACATATCTGCAGTTAGGAGCGTTTTCCATTCGTTGCGAGTCGGTAGCCGCCAGTCTGAATGGCCGCATAGCTGCTGTTGATTGGCGATCTCGATTAAGCTGTCGGTATTGCAGTCTCCTGTTAGGTGGCAGGTTGCGGTGGCAAAGTCGCGATGATTGATTGTACGATCACCCCAATAGTACGTCGCATCAAACGCAAATGAACCGTTAGACTGCGGTACTTGCCACGTTAGCTCGGAAGAAGCGTCGACGATACACGCCCAATCACTGGCTTGTTTAGTGAGCACTTGCTCCTCTGCAGGTAAAGGTGTTCCTTCGAGTGAAACTTTTGAAAAGCGAGTGCTTACTTGACCTTGCTCGTCTTTGAATAAAGGTAGAGCGTATCCAGTAACTTGATAGGTTTGCTCACCTATTTGGTAGTGAATTTCAAATTTATAATTTTGCTCAGACGCTGTCATATTTGCCGCAGTGGTAGAGCGCGCCGACATGGTGCCAGTAGATACGTAAGATGGAGAGAAGTTAAGTTTACCCGTTGTAGTATTGACTTCGGCGTGACCAAAGTTACTGGATATGTCGCTTACAGAAGCGGCGTTTTCTATCGTAATACCCGGCGCATCCAGTGCTAGTTTGGACTCGTCGATGATTTGAATACGTTGAGCGGACAACTCAACGTGTTTGGTTTGTTGAGCAGGGGTGTTGTCAGAACTTCCGTCAGAATGACAACCAGCAAGTAAAATAGCAGTCAGTAATGCTGTAAATCTATGTTGTTGCATTATTATATTTCTAAGGCTGATGAATGGACCGCGATATTACAAGTGGTCAAACCTTTATGCAAATCTAAATGATAATTCTTATTGTTACGTTGTTGTTTGTCTAAATTTAGTCATTGCAACTCGTTGTAATTGATTGAGTAAGTCGTTAGTTTGGTCTTTGGCTTAAATTAATGAGGAAAAACAATGAAGTATCCTAATCCCTTGCGTCAAGGAAGTACCATCGCTGTCACTGCGTTTTCGTCGGGAATAGCGAAGGAACATCAACCAAGGTTTGACCTCATTAAGCAACACCTAGAATCCCAAGGTTTCAATGTGGTTGTAGGAGGCTGTTTGTATGGCCAACTCAAACATGTCAGCGCACCTATCGAACAGCGCTTAGAGGAGCTAATGGCGTTTTTGTTGGATGATGAAATTGACGCCATTTATCCACCTTGGGGTGGGGAGCTGGCGATGGAGCTACTTCCACTCATTGATTTTGCTAAACTAGAACATGTAAGGCCAAAATGGATCTTAGGCTTCTCTGATATCAGTACCATCGCTGCTGTATTTGCGAGTAAACTTCGCTGGGCTACAGGTCATTGTTCTAACTTAATGGATTTAGTCCCAGAAGCGACTGACCCTCTTACTTCTAATACGCTCAACCATCTTGCTACCCCTCTAGGCGAGAGTTTTTCTCAAAACGCATTAGGTATGTATGCTAGCCAATGGCCAGATATCGCTAATTATCCTGCATCCGGAATATCACCCGATACATCATCAAACTGGAAATGGCTTGTTAAACCAGAGTCTGGCTTAGCCGTTGAGGGGCGTCTTATTGGTGGTTGCTGGGATACGTTGCTGCACCTGTTTGAGACTGAGTATTTGGATCTAGCAGCCTTGTCCCGAGATTACCCTGAAGGTGTGCTGCTCTATTTGGAAAACGCGGAAATGTCGCCCACTGACGTCGCCCGAACGCTGCTTAGCATGAAGTTTAAAGGCGTGTTTAAGCATTTAAACGGTTTGTTGCTTGGCCGTAGTGCGGTGCCTGAACCAACCGATGAAGAGGCGCTGACCTACTATGACGCGATTCAAAATGGTCTGGCAAACATTGGGATTCCGGTTATTTATGATATGGATATAGGCCACCTTCCTCCAAATCTAACTCTGATCAATGGTGCGCTTGCGAGAGTGAAATTAGATGAAACAGGGACGATTTGTCAGGCACTGAGTTAAGTGAGGCTGACCAAAGTAAGAAGGTGTCAGTGTTTAGCGAAATAGAGATAAACACTGACAATTAAACAAAATATATTACTAACTATTTCTCTTCCGCTAAGTACTTTGTCATGTTGTTAGCGATAACCTTATCTCGGATCTCGCCTATGACTCTCCAGATCTCTTTTACTAGGGCTGGATTGTCTTCAGCCATTCTAGGGCTAAAAATCAGATAGTAATCTTTGGTAGATATAGGAGGAGTAACTCTTTCGACGTTGTTTAAGTTATTTTCGTTAATATAACTACTGGCGATATTACTTTGGATAGCAACGGCGGTTAATCGTCTTTTATTCAACATCTCGAATAGCTTTTCTGTACTTTCTATTTCAAGTGTATTTATTTTATTCTTTTTTAATTTCTTGATGACTGAAAATCCAGTATGAGCTCCAACTAAGGTTTCTCCGGTCGACTCTAGGCTTGTCCCATCCCATTCTATTGGTTGATCTTTTCGCTTATAAAAATAGTAATCTAATGTAGCGATGCGCAATGTGCTATCCGCTTTCTGCTCTTTCATTGGGTAGATTGCATATTGGGCTCGTTCTTGGTTGTAAGAGAAGATAAAGCCACCGTCCACTTGGTTGGTTCTAATTTGGTTTAGGACTCTTTTCCCAGGGACTCTCACATAGTTTATCTTGATGTTTAGCATGCTCGCGGCTTGTTCTATGACATCAATTGATAAACCTGGTGGGATAGCGACAGAATTGCCATTACCCATTTGAAATGGGAAAGACTCCACATCAGAGTATGCAAGCGTTAGTGTTTTAACTGTGGAGGCGTGTAAGCCAGTTGAGCTTAGCACCATGACTAATATTAAGAGCAGAATACGCATTGGACAAACCTTAAATTAGATTGTTCTTATATGTGCCAGTATAGAGTGTAGGGCTGTCGTCTGAGTATTAATTAGCGATGAAATATCGATGTTCATTGTGAATGATTTTCAAAAATTAGCCGGTGAAATAAAAGAGTATTCTTTTGCGGTGAGTAATAAATGACGGCCTGATTTGGATCATTGTAAGTGGTTAATTTAAATTAGCCTGGCTACATCAGCACCACTTCAATGGAAGGTGGAAATTTCTCTTACTGATTGAAAATAAAAACAAATTTCATTGATTAGAGTGAATACTTCGAAAATACCGAGTAAAAATGCAACTTTAAATTACTTTTTCAGTAAATGCTCTCAAGATAGCTTGAATGGGACACGACAAAATAATCAGTATAAATATGAATAATTTGAATGTTCCTTCTGCTGCCGTTGCTTTTTTAGATTTGCTTACGTCTAGTCGCGGTTGCAAGCACTGCGCCCAAGTTTATCCGTTGGATGATCCATTGGGCTCTACGATTGATTGGAGGCAATGATGATTTTAACCGGTGAACTAAAAAAAGTCGGCTCTATTGTTAGCAGCTTAGTGGATATCGTTAAGAAGCATGGCGTAGAGCTAAACAGTGAATCAATGTACTACATCAGCAAAACCTTTAAAGAAAAAGTAATCCCTTGCAGCCGCAATGTGCATTACTACCTCACTCTTAGCAATGATGTCGGCGAAATCTTAATCACTAAAATTGTTCATGCGAGTAACTCGATCGACATTGGATTTAAAGACATTTATGGCAACAAGCTCGCGTATGCCACGATCACTGATAAAGGAGAACTCAAAGAGTATCGTTTGTAATTGAGTCAAAGCCTGCAAATTTACAGCTATTAATTTGCAGGCATTCTTTTGTCCTTTAAAGGATGCCAATCACTTGCCCCAAAAACCAAAAAAGCCAGCAGTGAATACCTGCTGGCAAGACTTTGGGCTTCCAGTTTTTGTTTTATTTCTTATCGTCAAATTCTACGGTGCCCCGATGGATTTTGTTCAAACCCACACCGCATGTTCTGCGACAAATTGTTAAGATTAACCTTGCTTACGGATTAGGTAGTCAAATGCGCCTAAGCTTGCTTTTGCACCTTCACCCATCGCAATGATGATCTGTTTGTAAGGTACTGTCGTTGCATCACCCGCTGCGAAAACACCTTCTAGGCTGGTTTCACCACGGCTACCAACTTCAATCTCACCACGCTCAGAGAGTGCTACTTCTGAATCTTTTAGCCATTCTGTGTTTGGTACTAGACCGATTTGAACAAAGATACCTGACAGTTCAATCTGTTTGATCTCATCTGTATTGCGGTCTTTGTACTTCAAGCTTGTTACGCGAGTACCGTCACCCACAACTTCTGTGGTTTGTGCCATGGTGATGATGTCGATGTTTGGTAGTGAGTTCGCTTTGTCGATAAGCACTTGGTCTGCGCGAAGTACGTCTGCGAATTCAAGAACCGTTACGTGTTCTACGATACCAGCAAGGTCGATAGCAGCTTCGATGCCTGAGTTACCACCACCGATAACCGCAGTTTTCTTGCCTTTGAACAGTGGACCATCACAGTGTGGGCAGTACGCGACACCTTTGTTGCGGTACTCTTGCTCACCCGGAACGTTCATTTCACGCCAGCGTGCACCAGGGCTTAGGATGACACTCTTACTCTTCAGCGTTGCACCACTTTCAAGTTGGATGTGAATCAAACCATCTTCTGTATGTGCCGCGCCCATTAGCTTCTCAGCTTGTTGCTCAGTCACGACGTCTACATCGTATTCTTTTAGGTGTTCTGCTAGGTCAGTTGCTAGTTTTGGACCTTCAGTACGTTTTACCGAAATGAAGTTCTCAATTGCCATGGTGTCCATAACCTGACCACCAAAACGCTTAGCAACAACGCCAGTGCGAATACCTTTACGGGCTGCGTATAGAGCTGCAGCGCTACCACCAGGACCACCGCCGACAACAAGAACATCGTATGGGTCCTTTTCGCTGAGTGCTTTTGCCGCTTTCTCGCTCGCGCCATCATCCACTTCGTTTAGGATTTCGGTTAGAGACATACGACCTTGACCGAATAGCTCACCGTTCACGAATACGCTTGGTACTGCCATGATGTCGCGTTGCTTCACTTCATCTTGGAACAAGCCACCGTCGATCATGGTTGCTGTTACTTTCGGGTTGATCGCCGCCATCATGTTGAACGCTTGAACCACATCCGGACAGTTTTGACACGACAATGAAATGAAGATTTCTACGTCGAGATCTTTGTCTAGTGCTGCGATTTGCTCAATTACTTCTGGCTCTAGTTTGATTGGGTGACCGCCAGAGTGAAGCAGTGCCAATACTAGAGAGGTAAATTCGTGACCCATTGGTAAGCCAGCAAAGCGCAGTGATGTACCTTTCGCTGGATTCGTTACCGCCATCACTGGTTTACGTGCACTTGCGTTGTCGTCACGTTCAACGGTGATTAGGTCGCTCATCTCTGCGATTTGGTTCGCGAGAGAGAGAATGTCATTCGATGCCTTGCTTTCATCTAGGCTAACCACTAAACGTACTTCTTGTTTTACGTTAGCCAGATATTGTTTGAGTTGTTGTTGGATCGCTTGGTCTAACATAGTTGTTAATGCCTTAATTCAATGGTTACTCTGGATAAAATCGGAGGGGAGAGAACAAACCAGGCCGAAGGTCGTCAAAGTATCTAACCTGGAATGCTCTCTTTATTTAGCTCCCATCAGCATGTCAGATAGGAGCTTAAATTCAGTGGCTTAGATTTTGCCAACTAGGTCTAGAGATGGTGCTAGTGTCTCTTCACCTTCTTTCCATTTAGCTGGGCAAACTTCGCCTGGGTGCGCTGCTACGTACTGAGCTGCTTTCACTTTGCGTAGTAGGTCTTCTGCGTCACGACCGATACCTTCAGCAGTGATTTCCATTGCTTGGATAGTACCTTCTGGGTCGATTAGGAAAGTAGCGCGGTCTGCTAGGCCTTGACCTTCACGCATCACACCGAAGTTGTTTGTGATGTTGCCTGTTTGGTCGCCAAGCATGTAGTACTGGATCTTACCGATTGTGTCAGAGCTGTCGTGCCATGCTTTGTGAGTGAAGTGTGTGTCAGTTGATACTGAGTAGACTTCAACGCCACGTTTTTGTAGCTCTTCGTAGTGGTCTGCTAGGTCGCCCAGTTCTGTTGGACATACAAACGTGAAGTCTGCAGGGTAGAAGAAGAATACTGCCCATTTACCTAGAACGTCTTGTTCTGTTACTTCAACGAATTCGCCGTTTTTGTACGCTGTAGCTGCAAATGGTTTGATTTGAGTATTAATCATAATTTACTTTCCTTTGAATGTTTTAAGCTGAGCTGTTGTTGCTTTCGGAAAGTATATTCTCATCGGAGTGTGTTTAAGGAAAATCGCTTGTAACTATCCTATTGATAGCCATTTCCTATTTCACTTGATAGGTAATTTCGATGTATGGGCTGTTTTGATAGGTTTGGTTAAACAAATGACGGTGAAAAGCCTGCGATCGCAGGCTTCTGATTCAAGGTGTTTTTATCGAGACTCTAACGGGTAAGAGCGATAACTCCACATGCCATAAGTACGTAGGGCATCACGGTAGATACCGAGCAGCTCGCCGTCACTGGCCTTGGCTAAGTCTTTAAGTGGCTTGTCTGGGTAGCTTATTGTATCAAAGGTGATGCCTTGCGGGCCGGTTTGCCAACTGGCTACTTCAAACAGTGTTTGACCTCGGCGAACGTGGCTTGCTGAACTAATGATCGTGGCGTGTTTGATATTATGACGAGCCAAGGCATAGCTGCTAAACAGAGCGTTACCGACGGTGCTGGTGGCATAGTTTTCCTCGATGATACGATCTTTATTGATACCTTTTTGAATCAACCAATCAGCCATCAATTTGCCTTCGGTTTTGTAATTTTTAGGCACACCACCAGTCAAAATGATTAAGGCATTTGGATTCGCTTTTGCCATTGCTAGAGTCGTTTCTAGGCGTTCGACCAAGATTTGATGCATAGAACCGTCTGGGTTGAGAGCGTAGCCTAACGTGATGATTGCGCCTTTTTCATCCAAGTAGCCTTTGTCTGCCGTTTCTTTTAGAGGTGTGGCTAGTACACGATCCACGGTATCAAAGATACGTTGGATGTCAGCCGCTTTACCACTGTTGAGTTTAGATAGGGTCATCATGTGCTTGTCTGATTCCGCCTGATTGCCTTTGAATCGCTGCCAAACAGCAAGGTAAGCATGGAGATCGACGTCATCAGGAGCGGTAGAAAGGGCTTGCTGAAATAACTCAACCGCTCTATCAACATTTTTGTTGTAGATTTGCGCGTTCGCAGCCGAGATCAATAAATCTGTTCTGTAAGGTTCAAGTTGATACGCCTGCAATAATCGCTCGGTGACAATCTCCATATTGCTCGGCATCTTTGCCGTAAAACCAGCGTGAGAAATCCGAGAGGGGGATTTGAAGGCGATAACTGCATCGCTTAACAATTGGTCGACAATTTGGCGCTTGGTAACGAGCTGTGAATAGTCAACCGGGGCTTGAATGACGGCGGTTTCATTGGCATAGGTTGGGAATGTTGCAGACATCGCAACTAAGCTGCTAAGAGCAATGACAACGAAGTTCTTTTTCATATTGTGACCTCCAGATCCTAGGTATGATTTCAGAAGTAGAAGGAGGCTCAGTGTATGCCTACTTGGGGAGGAAACCGTGAATTGAATCGCAACTCAATTTTACTTAGTTACATGAAAATGAAATTTACGAAGTAGGATCACGATAAGGTTCGCAAAATGAATGGGAATCCAAGTTATTGGATTTTGTAATTGAGAAAGAAGAAAGCCTGCAACTGGGCAGGCTTTATATTTAGGTTTTATTTAATGGCAGTACAGAAGCTCACATCAGCGTGCTGAGTTTGAGGATCGTAGCTGTGGTAAAGCTCGAAGCAGGGGCGGCAATCATTTTCGATGCCTGACTCAATCACATTGCTCATGAGATCATCCCACGCTTGCGAATATTGGTTATGTTCGGTGATGTTTTTGCGCATCACAGCATATTGCCCACCAGGAAAGTCTTGCAGCTCAATGCCAGCAGGGACTTGGGTATCTTCAGGAACCATCAAGCAAATATCGGTACGACATTTCTCGTTTGGCGTGATTTCTGGGTTGTCATGGTAAATGAATATGTTGGTATTCCCGGCCAACCCCTTAATTCCAGCCCATTGCAATAAGCGACCTGCAGGCTCTTCATAGCCCTCACCGTAAGGACCTGTGACTCGAACGTACGCCAGTTTTGCAGCTTCAAAGTTTTGAGTTTCCATTGTATGACTCCATGTTGTTGGTGTAGAGCCAGTATAGGGAGCTGTAGGATCAACTTCGTTTCCATTCTTGCGCAAGGTGTGTCCAATCTTGCTGTTTCGCGCTAAGGCGGAAAAGGCTTGGTAATTGTCACAATCGCGAAATGCTGTAGGCGTCACGCCATAATGCTGTTTGAAGGCCTTCGCGAGACTTTGCGAGCTTGAAAATCCATACTCTAGTGCCACGTTAAGCACCGGTTGTTTCGATTTGAATAACTCGTCGGCGGCGGCTTCGAGGCGCAGTCTACGGATATAGTCGGCCAAAGTTTCACCCTGAACCGCTTTAAAAGTTCGGTGAAAGTGATATGGAGAGAGGTTTGCCAAGGACGCCACTTCAGGTAGGTTTAAAGGCTCATTAAAGTTTTGCTCTAAGTAGCGAATGACAGGCAACAATCTTTTTTGGTAATCAACGCGCATTAGTCGGCTCATCCTTGCTTGATTTGTTCAAAGCCTACCGAATTGCAGCAAGGTTTCAAGGTAATAGGGATAGAAATGCGTAGCGAGAGAGGCGAATTCGAGATAATAAAAAAGGCCGTTAAATCCAATTGCTTGGGTTTAACGGCCTTTTTGGAATATAGGTATTAGTTGCCTTGGTTTTGGCTCTGAAGTTTCTCTTTCGCTTCTTCAACTTTAGAGAAATCTAACCCCAATTCTTCAACCGCATCTTTGATGAGTGCAGGGTTTTGCATTACTTGGCCCATTAGAGCTTGTAGCTTGTCTTGTGGTAAACCAAGTTGGCTAATGGTCGCCATTGCTGCAAGAGGGTTCTGAGTCAGTGTTTGGAAGATCTCATTGATCTGTTCATCGCTGATGTTGTTCTCTTTCAGCAAGGCAATAATAGGGTTCATCGTATTTCCTTTTCAATCAATTGATGAGATAGCCACGCAGTTTATCACTTGCCTGTTAGGGAGAGAACTCCCTAGTTGGGTTGTGAGTGATAAATATGATGCTTCGCCTTAGTAACCCGTTAGCTCCATATATCCCGTTCCAGAATGAGATCCCTCGATAGTGACGGGCCCTTCCCAGTAAGGTACTGAAAGGGGCATTTTGGCTTTTGGGTTCAGCGCCGAGATCGTTAATTCGATTTGCTGAGTCGGGATAGATATTTGCCACTTTGTTGGATAATCACGGCCTTTGATTTGTGTTTGTTTGATGGTCGATAAGCGAATGTCACTGCGCGAAATCGCGGTACCTGTGCCATCTTGCCACATTAGTCGGGCGCTGGAATAACTCGCTTCTCCCGTTTTGGAATCACGTAACTGGAAGAGCACTAAGCTGGTTTCATCATCCAGCCTTAGTGCAAACCAATCCCAGCCTTGTTGTGAGTCTAGCAAGAACTGCGAGCTCCACTCTCTGTCTATCCAACCTTTTCCGGTTACTTTTTGCGTTTTACCATCCATGGTGATTTGTCCGGAAACGTCAATAAATGGCTGGCTGTAGTAGTAGGAAGCCACTTGGCCGTCTGCACTCTTGATGCTGTAGCCTTGTTCACCTTGCTTTTGATAAGGAGCGGTACTGGTTAAGGTTAGCGAGTAGCCAAATTGCTTTGAGTGAGCATTTAAGGAGGCTGGGAATAGGTTGTCAGTTGAAGAGACCCATTGCCAATCGTCAAGGTAAACTCGAAATGGGGAAGTACTTACCCCAGCAAGTTTGGTTTGGCCACGAGACCATTTTTCGTCGGCATAGTGTTTGTTTTTCGTCGTCACGGCACTGTGCGCCATATAGATTTGTTGGCTTTGCCATGGTGTTTTCTTCGCCTTTTTGTTTTTACTATCTATGTTGTCCCTAGTTTCAGGAGCGGCGGCGAAGCGAAACTGTGTCCATTGCATACCCAGTGGCTCACCGTTTTCATTGGTTAAGTTAGCGGTGAAGTACCACCACTCGTGACGAAAGTTTGGATGAGCTTGATGGTCGGCTGGGAAGGTTAACTCCGCTTCTTTAATGACAGGTGAAAATTTCTGGTTACCGGCTTCAGATTTGTTTTCACTCAGTAGCAAACCCATACTTTGTTGTTGTGATTGGGGATCTTCGCAGCCAAAGATAATGGCAACACAACAGATGAGAGCAGAGCTTCTAATAAGTCGTTTCATCACAGCACCTCGCTTTGCAAACTGGATACGACAGGTTTACTTACTAAGCGCCATAGAGGGATTAAAGTCGCTATCACAGCCACAAAAATGGTGATTGCGGCGACGCTGAACGCATCACTCCAGCTCCATAGATAGTTGAGGCTCCAACCAAAGGCACGTAGGGTGACGACGTCTGTCAATACATAGCCAACCAAGGCGCCTAAAGGTAGTGCGATAATTAACGTAAACGCCACCAAAGCAGCAATTTGACCTATCACCATCGTCATTAGCTTTCGGCGATTGATACCCAGTGCGTAAAGCCTTGCGACTGCCGCTTTGCGCGCATCGAGTAACATGAAGCAGGCACTGAACAAGCCAATCACAGCGACCATAAGTGTGACACCATTAAGCGCGCGAGTGATGGCAAAGGTTTGTGAGAAGATCTTTAAAGCGATGGATTTGATTTGTGCTTGGTCGTAGAGCTGACTTGGATGCAGATTCAGTTGCTCGCGCAGTTGTTGATAGATGATCTGTGGGTCGCCCGAGACTTGAATGCCAAGGCTTGTCGGCAGGTTGGTAAAGCCGTTTTCTTCCCATAGTTTTGGCGCTAACAAAATCTCGCCATTCGGAGAGCCGTAGTCGTGGAAAATTGCCCCAACAACGAGTGTTTTTTCTGGAATTGCATCAAGCATAAGTGTGCTGTTGAGCGATAATCCTAGTTTCACTGCTGTTGGCTCACTGATGGCAACCCATTCCCCTTGGTAAAAGCGCGGCCAGAAGTTATCTAAATGCGATTTGAACACCATGGTTTGTTCTAAAGTCTTTTTATCTTTGGTACCGAGAAGCGTCGGTAAACCTTGTACATTGTCTTCGACATAGTATTGCTTGTAGACAGTTTCAATATTCTCGAACTCCTCCAATGCTTGCTCTACATTGGCGATCTCTCCTTGCGCAGGGCTGACGTAAATATCCGCATGCAGTCGTTGCTCAAGCCATTGTTTTAAGGTGGATTCAAAACTGCCAACTAAGGTATTCATTCCGATATTGGCAGTCACCGCGAGCAGTAATGCCATCATGGCGAGAGAAAGTGGAGAAATCAGCTCGCGTAACTCCGCAAACAGATAGTGCATTAAACCGAGGGAGCTACGTTTTTCACACTCGTTCGCTAATACGCTTAGGGTTTTGGGAAGATATAAAGGAATGGAAATGACCAATAACCCCAGCCACCCCATAGTGAATCGATGATGTTCACTGAGCCATAAGCCGATTAAAGCTAAAACCGTAAGAGTGACACCAATGACGAATAACTGGTTTTCGTTGGAACTGTCCGGCGCTTGATAATAGCCCCCGTGAGAAGAAAGAGGCTGATGGATTCGTTGTTTAAAGTGCTGCCAACAGGCAAGCGTTGTGGCCGCGAGAGTTAACAGTAGAGCTTGTGTCCACCATTGCCATTGCCAAGTTCCGGGGAGTAGCGTTGCGCCGTAAAGTTGCTCAAGAGTGAGTGCGACAGTGGGGTGAAGCCAATGACTGAGCTGGATACCCAGAATAAAGCCAAGCGAAGCACCGATTGAGACCAATATCGTTAACTCGATAAGTAGCGCCGAAAAGACGATTTTAGGTGCAATACCGGCTTGTTGAATTTGCACTAACAGCCGATTGCGTTTTAGTAGGCTGTACTTCACGCCGTTGTAAGCGATAAACAGGCCAACTAAAAACGCCAGTAAACTCATGGCGGTAAGGTTTAAGTGGAAGCTGTCAGTGAGTGAGCCAAGATCGGTGCTTTGGGTGTTGCTAATCCACTGGCCGTGATCTCCGATGAGGTTTTGCCACTTAGATTGGCCATCACTGATTGTATCGAAGATAGCGATGTAACTGATCTGCCCTTGTTTATTCAGTAGCTGCTGTGCAAAACCAATATCCATCAACATCCGACTACCCAATTGCCACTCATCAGGTAACACCACGATTTTGGTTTCGATGTCATCCAGAGTCAGCGTCTCCACCGCTCCAATATTTTGGTGTTGCGACTGGCTCATCATCACTATCGGTCTCCCGGCCAAAAGCTCAGGCAGTGGTAATGCGTTGTCGAACAGAGAGACATTCTGTTCGCTATCTGTTGAATAACGAGAGCGTGAAGTGAGTGCAGCTATTAACTCACTGCCTTGAACTGACCATCGGCGTCCATTTTCATCTCTGACTCGCCCTTCAATCACGGGTAATGCGGCACTGAGCCCGTTTTGCCTTAGGGTAAAGTAGAGCGATTCGGTTAGATAGTTTTGCCCTGCTGGTGGAATAATAAGGTTTTGCGCTTGGGCACTAAGCTGCTCGGTAGATTCGGCGTAGCTACGCTTGGCATTGAGGTTGATGGCTTGCACAGCGACAAACAAAGTGACGGCGAGCACTATGCCAATCAATATCGCTGCGGCTTGCAAAGGGGCTTGCTTATAATGCGCGCCAAACAGGCTTAGCGTAAGCTTGGTATGCGAGAGCTTAGTTTGCTTCATAATGAAGCTCGCGTTTACTCTGATCGTGTTTGAGGTGTCCGTTTTGCAAATGCAGTTGAGTCTGCATAAAGCCCGCGCATTCGGGGCTGTGAGTCACCAAGAGCACCGCAGTATTACCTTGTGTAGTGATTTCACTTAACAGCTTCATCACTTCTAAACCGGCATGTTGGTCAAGGTTGCCTGTCGGTTCATCGGCAAGTAAAAGTTTGGGTTTATGAGCCAGCGCGCGAGCGATCGCCACTCTTTGCTGTTGCCCTCCAGACAGTGCCGAAACATGTCGATTAAGCAGGGGAGTGATGCCTAATGCTTCTACTAAATAGTCGCACCAATCATTCCATTTTTGCTGATTCAAATGCAGTGGAAAGGCGATGTTCTGTTTGACATTGAGTGGCGTCAGTAGATTGAATTGTTGGAAGATAACGCCGAGCTTTTGGTGACGAAAGCGGCTCCATTGTGGGTCTTTCCAATCAGATGTATTGTCACTATCTAGGTAAAGCTCACCACTCGTAAGCGGTTCGAAACCAGCAATCACATTCAATAAGGTACTCTTGCCACTACCACTGGCGCCCGTTAATGCCACACTACAACCACGGGATAAGGTAAAGTCGACGTCACATAATACGTGGTGTGTCTCTTTGCCATCAATGAAGCTTTTGCTGGCCGATTTTAGTGCAACAAGTGGGCTGGTCATCTCTTCTCCTTGGCGAATTAATCTCGTTTTTACATGCTCTTATACTGGTTTAACGAAGGTTTGAATCACCTTTAATCGGTTATTTATAGATAGCGTAGAATGGTTTCTAGGCAAGAGAAATCATCCACTTGTTGGTGGTGCTTGGCACGATTGCCAACAATGACGAGGTTGACGCCCAAGTCTTGGCACGCTTTTACGTCCCAAATGGCATCGCCAAAATAGGTGACGGGCAGTTGTGCCGTTTGATCGACTTTGGCTTGTGCCAAGCGCATTATTTGAGTCCGGGAATAATGGTCATTGGAAGAGGCGATGGCGAGTTCATCAGGATTAAAGCCGGCAGACTCGAGTTTGAGTTTGGCTGTTTCTCCCCAACCACCGGTCGCAACGGAGACTAAGTAGTGTTCGCTATTAAGGAGATAGGAGACAAACTCTTTAGCGCCTTGAACTTCTTTAGCGGGCGTGTCTTTTAGGGTGTCGGTGATATTTTGGATAAAAACAGGCTTAACTAATCGTTCTAGGGTTTCAAGCGAGTAGTGAGGTGCTTGGCGCTCAATAAAGGTTTGAAGAATGCCTTTGTCAGTGGCGTGGGGGTAAGCTTCCCAATCACTTGATAGTGTTAATCCTGTTACTTCCTCTACAGCCGCAACAAAGCACTGCTCATCCAGTTCGTAAGACTGAATCAATGTTCCATCTATGTCTAACATCACGTGATTCATTCGCTTTCCTTGCGTGTTATGGGTTGATTAATCAGGGTTAGGGATTGGTGTTCTCGATAGAGTAAGTTTCTAAATCTTCGACATCACCGTAAAGCTCATCGGTTGGGTCTGGAGTCATCCCTAGCTTCTTTATGATCGCCAATGAGGCATAGTTTGGCTTCAAAGCGACGCCATAAATCTTCTTAAAATTCTGGCTTTTGAAGGTTTGCGCGAGTACCGATTGCGCGGCTTCAAACACGTACCCCTTACCCTGATAGTCTGGCAATATTGCGTAGCGGATATCGCTGAGTTGAGATTCTTGGCAATACTCTACGCCGGCATAGCCTATTTTTTGCAGAGGTTGCTGCTTTAGGTAAACAACATAAGAGCCGAAGCCGTGTTCCCAATGTAGGACTCGATTGGTGACATACTGCTCGATTTCTTCTTTTGAGTATGCTGAACCTTTGGGTAGATACTTAGTCAGCTCATCTGAACCTAAGATTTGCAGGTAAATATCCAAGTCGAGCGGTGTCGTTGGCTTGAGTATTAGATTTTCTGTTGTCAGCATTCGAGTCCCTTATGATGAATGAAGTTATAGAGTTCAAGCCTTTAGCTCTAATTCATATTCATACTGATTTTCACCGATTTTTTCAAAACCAAGGCTCTGGTAGAGCTTATAAGCGGGGTTGGTTTTAATGACACTGAGGCCGACATTTGCACTTGATTGTTTGGCTTTTTCAATCAATGAGTGAATTAAGTGCGTGCCAATTTTGGCATTTTGGTAGCCCGGGTGAATCTGAATTTGGATCAGGTACCAAAGGTTATTCTCTGGTTGAAACTCGGCTTTGAATAAACCAATTGGAACGTCATCAAGCGTGACGATTTGTGCGCAGTCAAACCGGTATTGAATGCGATCGAGATAGTCTTCCAGCGAGATAGGCATTCCGATTTCTTCGAGATAATCGCGCATGGTGGAGTTGCGCAGCTCGACTAAAAAATCAATGTCTGACTCGACAGCTTGCCTAAGAGCAATGTTCATTTTCTTTTCCTTGAAATGGTCATATTTATTTAGGGTCTGTTGACCTTTCGAGCTGATTTTTGCAGCGGTTTGTGGGAAATTTCTACAAGGCAGAGGCTTTGATGTGTAGCTAGCCTACATGAGAAGCCGATAACACAGTAGAAATGAAGCACAAACGCTGCCCGAAGGGTTCGGCTAAAATCGTTTTATGCTTTGTTAAGGAATATTGACTTAGAATGACTAGGCTACACATCCCTTGCCGCGCCTAAAACGATTTTATCTCGAACAAAATTTAACCGCGAAAGATCAACAGACCCTAGTATCAGCATGCCATTATTGGAGAGGAGAGACAAATTAAAGCGAAGGCAGTGGAATAAAAAAGCGCGAACAGATTGGCCTGAACGCGCTTTAGAATTAAGTTGATAGTTTATATTATGGCTGCTTGCCGAAACCTAAATGGTCAACCACCAATGGGCTTTGTTCTGGTTTCGGTAAGTTCAATTCTGCTAGCTTGCTTAGCCCTGCTTCACTAATACCACCATCATAAACTTTTCTGCCATCTGGGTTGGTCATTGAGGTCTCGCCGACGTTCCACGCATTAAAGAAGTCACTCAAATCATAATCAGACACATATGAGCTACACACCATCATTAAGTCGCCACCGGAAAGCCCTGTTTCAGCGGCGCTACAGTAGTTATGGCTTTCATCGCCCTGTGTGTCACCGCGAGCTTTACGGTGCATTAGCTTGAACATGTTCCAGCCTTCATCTTCACCGTAGATATCAGGTTTCGCTGAACCTGAGTACCAGTCGTCAATTTTAAAGTGAGACTTCGCCCAGATCTTTAGCTGACCAAACATCACGAGTCGCATACCCGCATCACCATGAGACCAAGCGTGTCCGTCATTTGAACTTAGCCAAATAGGTGCTTTTTTGATGTCTGTGCGAATTCGATCCATCTCTGGATTGTCGTTGCGACCTTCAAGCTCCTGCATGTAAAGGGCTAGCACATTGTTTGTTACCTCTGTGCTGCCTGGCGCGGTAAAAGGTGCCGCTGCTAGGTTGTGTCCCACTTCATGCCACAATAGCCAATCATCAATTGCGTTGGTTGGGACGTTACTGCTGTTGGCATTGAAGCTTGAGTTCATTACCGGATAACCAGAGTGAGCGGCACCCACAGAGATTTGAACGTCATTGACGAATCGATGGCGAAACTCTTTTAGTTCTGGATAGGTGAAACGGCGATGTAAGCCGTCTGCTATGGTCTCATCGCGGCCATAGAAATCGCTTGCCGCATCGGCGAAGCGGTTCATGTCTTTCGCAAACTTAACCAGATCGATATTTTCCACGTTTTTAATCGGAGTGGTGTAGATGAACGAGCCAGTATCCACTTCGGCAATTGGTGCTGCTGCGGATTCTGGAGTATTCATCCACATGCCTTCTTTCCACCACGCCGCCTTTTCTACACCGGTGAAGCTAAAAGTCACTTCGCCAAGTTCAGGACCTTTTGGTTGTACATAGATTAAGCCACCGTAAGGCACCTTGAAGGTCAAACTGGAGCCATCGTATTGATAACTGGTTTGCATTCTCGGTGGGCGCTTTAAGCTGACTTCATGCAGTGGTTTACCGGTTAAGTCGTCGGCCATCATAACGGTAATGGTCGCTTCTACGCCACCACTTACGGATACGTCTTGCAGTTGAGGGGCCCATAGACCTGTCGATTGTCGGTTTCCTGCCGAGTAAGAGACAGCGTACCCATCGGTTTGAATGTTGACTGATTCACTGCCACCAAAACCCGATGTTTTCCCTGGATAGTGAGTAGTATCTACCGTGATGTCATGATCCCAGAATGAGCGCCCTAACATGATACGGGTGAGCGGTTTTTCCATGTAGTTAAGCGGGTAGCTCGGGTTCATTTGACCAACAAGTTCACCCTCACCATGGAGCATATTGTTAGCAACCAGTGACGCTTTAAGGTCAACAGGGCAGGCTGCTTCTTGCGTATCTGGTTGATGCTTGCCGTCTGTGTAACAGTTAAGGAATTGTACCGCTTGCTTAAAGCCAAGTTCGTCTTGAATGTGACTTTCAAAGCGGTATGGGTTGTCGTTCCACATCCAAATAGAGAGGTTATCGTAGGTTTGGTTTAGCTCAGTACTTGATAGACGTTGACCTTGTTTCCCTTTCGTTCGGTAATAGATCTCGTGATTGTACAGAGCGGTAAAGTTTGCGCCTAAATTGGCGGCTTTTACCATACTATCGATGACAGATTGGCTTACTTCATAGCGATCGAAGTCGGCGCGATAGTAGTTGCCCCGAACAGTAATACCATCACCTTGGCGTGTTTCTATACAGTTAAACTCGTACTGATAGTCGTTGCTACAAACGGGCGTTCCCTCAAAAATGGTTTGTAGCTTTTCAATGGCCGCTAAGCGTTCCTGTTCGTTATTAACGAAAATACGAGCATATTTAGTGACTTTAACTTGTTGGTCTTTGTCATTAAGTTCGAAAACCTCGTAGGTTGGGATTCCAAACTTGATCTTGGTTTCGTCTTTGATCCACTCGACACTGCCATCTTGGTTGACAGAAAACGGTGGCTTACCGTCTACATCTTCGAACCGCTCAAGTACCACCATGTCCTGCTGGCTTTTCACATGCAGATTTGGATACATCGTCTGGCAGTAGTATGAAGAGCCACAGAATGCTTGATTGGTTGGCGTGACATTTTCGCCCCCCACAGAGATCCCTGCGGCATCGGCTAAGCGGCCAATAGGCTCTGGGTTTGCGGTTTGCAGTGCTTCCATAAACAGCACGTTACCACCATCGTTGATGTAGTTAATCAACGCCGTGATGTCGTCTTGGCTTAGATTTGGATTGTCTAAATCTGCAACAAACTGATGTGTCATACCGTCGCTGATAATGCGCTTCGGATATGCCTGCAATAACAGGATTGGAGTTTGTTTAGCATCAAGGCCGCTGAATCCATTTTTAGACAAAGTGGTGACTTCACCAAAGCCAAACTCTGGGTTAACAAAGAAGTCGTACTCTAAACCCGACTGTGAGTTGTGATGTGCAGCGTGAGCCATGGTAATGTTGGTTGCAATGCTCAAGCCCGCTGTCGATTCGCCCTTGTTAAACCATTGGAACAGGTTGGAGAAGAATAGCTTCATTGCACCGTTGTCGTCATGCAACGTGTTCACAGCTCCGTTGACTAAACACGCTTTTTCTTTGCCATCGATTTTCAGGGCGCGATCTGCCCAATAATTCTCTGGACATGACAATATACTCGGGTACAAGCCATTACCCATGAAGACGACTTTACCTTTGCCAATTTCCCCCGCTGTCACGAATGGGAATCCGTAGGTCGCGTTGTCTTCAGATACGGTTGGGATCGCTGGCATATCAATGGTTGGGTGCTGGGCGATGTAAGGTCTACCCTCACGTGTCCAAGCTTGTGGTTCGCCAAAGTTGAGCTCTCGGTTTTTGTCTGCGCGAGGCATCATGATTGGGAAAGCGCGGTTAGACAGGTTGAGCGCGCGCATGCCTCGGGTGTAGCCTGTCGCTCCATAAAAACTGCCATTGTCATTAAAAACATGGAAGGTATTCACGTTGCGGAAGATAGCGTTCAAGGATTCAGTTACGTATTTGCCACTGTCCATGGAAAGCACCACAGGCTGGTGGAAAGCTCTGCTAAATGGGGTTGTTTGATTCAGTTCGCTATCAATGTCTGCAGTTAAACCTTGGCCGAACTGAGCAACAAACTCGTTGGGCAGTTTGAAGTCAGATCCTTCAAGAATGCCGCCATTCGGTAGGTTTAAGTTGATCAGCTCATTAATCACGTTAGGGTAGCGAGCAAAGGTTTGCTGTACTTTTTCACTGATCTCTAGATTGGTATCACTCGACGTTGCGTAACGTTCAAGTAGTGATTGAATGTTTGCTTTGACAACATCATTCTCAGTCACATCTGTCAGTTTGTAGTTAACCTGATTGCCAATTACTTTACCAAATTCAAAGGTGTCGATACCAAAGGTAATGGTATCTCCCCACAGATATTCAAATTCACCATCTTGGTTGGTAAGGCCAACGGAGTTTGCAGAAAAGTAGCTCACACCTGTTATTGGTGTACCGTGACTATCTGTCAGTACACTGCGTGTTAGTACTTTACTTTCAGAGCTTGGCTTATAGGTATAGCTTTCTTCTGCTGCTGCGGAGACAAAATCAGAGTTCAAATTGTCGTTGGCATCAGGGTCTACCGCTGGCACGACTTCTTTATCAACGTGGGAGCTTGGTGCTTTATCCACTTCGTCCGTTGATTCTTGTTCTTTGACGTTCAGGAAAGCATCAACCGCTTCATTGCTGCCGAGTTGTTGATAGATGTCTTCGATGTCAAAGGCGTCGAGTGATTGTAAACACAGCTCTTTTTCATTCTCACAATGGTCAATCGACTGGAGCACTTTCGCGGCGTTATCACCGTGTTGCTTGTTCAAATCAAACGAGGTGCTGATAGTGTCGTTGGCAATGGCGTTTCGCGGTACTGGAGGAAATGGTGCGGTAAATTCACCAAGCACAACGTGACCTAATGAACAGTTAAACGGGGTGCCTTGTTTAACTTCAAACGTTCCATTGGTGAGTAGGGTGTCATTACACTCAACCTCGCCAGTAATCTTTTGGCCAGAGGTGAGCAAAGAACCGATGTAAGTCGCTGGTGGATTAACTACAGTTGGCGGAATTACCTCAGGAGGAGGAATGATATCCGTTGGAGGAATCGTTTCTGTGGGTGGCTTTGTATCAGTTGATATATTCAGATCATCTTCTGTGATTTTATCGTGACAGCCTGTCATTGTTATTGCGGCTATCGACAATGCGAGCAAGGTTCTTTTCATAATTTTCTGACTTCATAAAATGAACCTGTATTCTAAGTGGTTATTTTTATTGTATTTATTAATTGTTTTTATCATCACAAACAATGAGATTTGTCGATGCCGCGTGAGCACACATACAAAAAAAGCCACTTTCAAAAGTGGCTTTTCGATGTTGTTCGCTGAAGACTTAAACGTAGTACGCTTCAACTTCACCCTTCAGTTGGATAAGCATTGGGTTACCGAAACGGTCTTTTGCTTTTGGAGAAGCAATTTTTACCCACCCTTCGCTAATGCAGTACTCTTCAACGTCAGTACGCTCTTTACCTTTGAAACGAATACCGATCTGGTGGTCGAAGCACTCTTTTACAAAGAATGGGCTACGAGGGTTACCCGCAAGGCGGTCTGGTA
>Ga0209272_10000637_pt1 | contig 26840 bp, 19 predicted proteins | sample tdDd002_FD_187125 | JGI IMG/M metagenome (GOLD analysis project Ga0209272, IMG submission 187125) | Marine sediment microbial communities from the Atlantic coast under amendment with organic carbon and nitrate - tdDd00.2 (SPAdes)... | ecosystem: Environmental > Aquatic > Marine > Coastal >... | reverse complement strand
TCCAGAAGGATAATAAAAAGCAAAGGCATTATTTTATAAGCTTCCTCGTGAATCTGAAGATTAAACACCACATCAATTTTCTTATGATAGCGCATTTTATGAAGCTCAATATAATTTTTTAAATATTCAGCTTCCTCTTCAATAGTCACTCTATCTTTCTCACCTTCGTATATGCTGTAGCGCATCATGTCGGAAAGTTTGAGTATCAAGTCCTGAGCTTTTTTAGCATCAGTTCCAACCAAACCATATAAATTATTGAGCATATTGAAAAAGAAATGCGGATTCACCTGACTTTTTAAATGCAATAATTCTGCCTTGGCCTTTTCATTTTTTAAGCTGATGATCGATTTGATTTGTGTGAAAATCCAACGCGCTATTAAAATGAATAGTAATGGAAAGTAAAAGAGTGCAATAATAATAAGGGCATCATTTTCACCATATTGATCAAGCATGATCAAAATCCTACCAAGGCCAATGGTAAATGACCAAAATATAAGTTTTTTTATGAATGATTTAGACAAGGCCGGTGCTCCCTTTTTTTTGAGGTAGTCATTTCTAATAAGTACCGCACTATATATAAAAACATACAAGAGTAATAAAGTAAAAACAGATGTAAACCCAGGCTGACTTGGAAAGGATTCGAATAGGCCAACAAGACACAATATTCCCCCAAAAACTGGAGTGACTCTAAGTTCATATGTGCTTAGGAATTGTGAAGAGCTTTTGTTCTTTTTTTTATTAAACAACCAGTATAGTGGCAAATAAACCAGACAAACAAGGGCTATAAATTTGAATAGGAAACCCGTAAATTCCAAATTATAAACCATGCTTATTATGCCACTTATCCAAAGAATAAGGGATAGGCACAGGCTGATCAATCCTCTTTTGTAGCGATTCAATATTAATTCCATACCCAAACTTAACGCAATAAAATGGACTCGCCAAAGAACTTGTTGTACATCCTTTAGAGAGGGTTCAACTTCTACAAAAGCGTGATCAAGTCACTTGATATATACCCATTGTCTTTGTGTCCCTTTCAAAACGACGTTTATCCCATTTATTTGAACAGTTTATAATCTACTCATATGTTTATCGTAGAATCAACAAAAGTAGACGCAAAACGCATGCAAATCGTTGAGATATTCTTTATAAATTTTTAAAACTAGATTATATGCAACTTACCATTAATAATTTATCCAAAACCTATTCAAATGGTGTCAAAGCACTTCAAAATATTTCTTTAGATATACCAACCGGGATGTTTGGCTTACTGGGCCCCAATGGCGCTGGGAAATCTACTCTGATGCGAACCATCGCCACACTTCAGGAAGCTGATCAAGGCACAATCAGTCTTGGAGATTTAGATGTTTTGAATCAAAAGCATGAGGTCAGAAAAATCTTGGGTTATCTACCTCAGGAATTTGGCTTATATCCAAGAATTTCAGCCGAAGTCTTATTAAACCATTTGGCTGTTTTAAAAGGAATAAGCAATAAATCAGAACGTAAAGAACTGGTGAGTGCCCTTTTACACAGAACAAATCTTTACGAGAAGAGAAAGCAAAACTTGGGAGGCTTTTCTGGAGGAATGAAACAACGTTTTGGTATTGCGCAGGCCTTACTCACCAATCCTAAACTCGTGATTGTTGATGAGCCAACAGCAGGTTTAGATCCTATGGAAAGAAACAGATTCCACAATCTATTATGTGACCTTGGTGAAAATACGGTGGTAATTCTATCCACTCATATTGTAGAAGACGTTAAGGAGTTGTGTACCAATATGGCCATCATTAATCAAGGTCAGGTTTTACTGAAAGGCAATCCTTTAGATGTGATTGAGAATATAAAAGGGAAAGTCTATCAGAAAACGATACGCAAAAAGGAATTGGAGTTTTACAAAAAAGAATATCAGATTATTGCCGACAAACTGTATTTAGGAAAATCCGTTATTAGCATTCTAAGCGAAGAGGATCCTAGAGACGGTTTCATGTCCGTACCTGCCAGTTTAGAAGATGTGTATTTCTCTCAAATTTTTGGAAGTAATCAAAACAAAGCGATTCGATTGTAAAACAAACAAAACCTAATTTCTATGTGGTACGAAATATTTAAATTCGAAATTCAGTACAGGGCAAAACGACTCGATACTTATTTATTCTTTGTCTTTCTGTTCTTATTCTCTATTGTAGCGGTCGATTTCATTATGGATGGAGTTGACTTAGGGCTAGTCAAAAAAAATGCACCCATCGTCATTGCTAAAACAATGGGTGCGCTTACAGGTATCACCATGATGATTGTCTCTTTGATAATGGGCGTTCCTATTTTGCGGGATTATAAATACGGTTTGGAATCCTTACTGTTCGTTAATCCTATCAAGAAGAGGGATTATTTGATGGGACGATTTTTAGGATCCTTTGTCGTCTTATTATTAATTTATACGGCAGTAATTTGGGGCAATGCCCTTGGCGAGTTAATGCCTTGGCGTAATCCTGATGATTTGCTCCCTTATACTTTTTTGGTGTATCTACAGCCATTTTTTACTGTGGTTATCCCTATATTATTTTTCGGAGCAGCTCTGTTTTTTATAACAGGAGCTTTAAGTCGAAAAATGATTGTCGTGTATACACAAGGGCTTTTCACTTTTGTATTATTTATACTGACGCGTAATATCGAAAATGAGACTCTGAAAGCTATTATTGATCCTTTTTCCTTGAGCACCCTGTCTACCATGACTCGCGAATGGACCCCTTTACAACTTAACTCACAATTGATTCCTTTCGATGGGGTGTTGTTATACTCCAAGCTATTTTGGCTTGCTATAGGCTTTATCATTTTACTTGTTGGCTATAAGAGTTTCAATTATAATGTCATTAAAACCAGTTCCCTAAAAAAAACGAAGCAGATTTTCGTAGAAGATGAAACAAGAACCATTTACAATCAGAAATTACCAAATATCACCATGAATGAGGGATTTAAAGTGCAATGCATTCAGTTGATGCAGAATTCCTTGTTCTATTTTAAATCCATACTTAAAGAAGTATCCTTTTGGGCGATTGTTATTTCTGCCATGGTCATCATTTTTATAAACTCCATCAGCTTAGGAACCGTTTTTGGAGTCGATAGCCATCCGGCAACTTACTTTATTGTGGAAGAATTATTAGAAATGTCTGGTTATTTTTTCATCATAATAATGATCTTTTATTCGGGAGAGCTTATCTGGAAAGAAAGAGATGTGAAAGTTAGTTTGATTTGCGATGCGCTACCCAGTTCCAACTTTATTAATCTTTCGGCAAAATTTATAAGTCTGCTGCTAACCTATACGGTGCTAATGCTCGCACTAATCTTGTCAGGGGTTATTTTTCAAACCTTTAAAGGCTATTACCAATACGAGCTGTCCGTATATTTCTATGGTTTTTTCGTAGATCTTCTTCCTTCTCTACTGTTATACACATTCATTTCATTTTTCATCCATGTCATTGTCAATCAAAAATACATCGGGTATTTGGCGGTATTTGTCTTTTTAATTGGAACGGTTGCTTTATCAGCCTTCGGTTATGACCATGCCTTGTACAATTTTGGAGGGACTAACGTGGGAGTCTATTCCCAAATGAATGGCTACGGGCATTTACTAAAACCTTATCTTTGGATCAAAGCCTATTGGTTTGTGTTTTGTTTCATTATACTTGTCATATCCTCAATTCTTTTTGTTAGAGGTAGTGAAACCAACTTTAAAAACCGTTTGAAGCAAGCCAAACAAGGAGTAACAAAATCATTAATGAAAATTGGATTAGTTGCCATCATCCTATTTATTGGCTTAGGAAGTTTTATCTATTACAATACAAATGTTTTAAATAAATACTGGACGCAAACTGATAAATTGGAAGCTAGAGCAGGTTACGAGCAGACATTGAAAAAGTACGAATATTTACCACAAGCTCAAATAACCGATGTTAATTTAAAAGTAGAATTGTATCCAGCAAGTCGAGATTATACAATCGAAGGCTATTATATATTGAAGAATCATCATAACGAACCGATACCCAACATTCATGTTCAAAAATTGATTGATTCTCAGGTCGCTTTAGAATCGATAAACTTTGAGGGAGGCGCTACGCTTGAAGAGCAATACAGAGTATACGGCTATTCTATTTATGCACTAAACCAAGCCTTGGAAACTGGGGATTCTATTAAAATGAACTTTAAGCAGACCTTTACGACTACAGGCTTTGAAAATGGTGGATCAAACACGCGTATTGTTGGCAATGGTACTTTTTTTAATAATAGAGATCTTCCTAGTCTGGGTTATAATAAAAAGTATGAACTCCGTGATGCCGATGAAAGAGAAGATTTAGGTTTTTCTCCAAGAAAAGGCATGGCTAAGAGAGATGATATCAAAGAGCTAAGCAATGGACACTCAGGAGACGATGGCAATAAAATCAGATTTGAAATGATAATAGGGACGGATGCTGATCAAACGGCCCTTGCTCCAGGCGTTTTACAAAACAAATGGCAAGAGAATAGTCGGAACTATTTCCACTATAAAATGGATAAGCCGATGATAAACTTCTATAGCATAGTATCTGCTGGCTATGAACTCAAACAAGATACGTGGACAGCAGCAAACGGTAGGCTGGCAGAACCAGTTTCTCTTGAGATTTATTACCATAAAGGACACGAATACAATTTGGATCGCATGATGGAAGCCATGAAGATCTCTTTCGATTATTTCAGTACAAATTTCAGTCCCTATCAATATCAGCAAATGCGGATTATGGAATTTCCTCGTTATGCCGAATTTGCCCAATCCTTTCCAAACACCGTACCCTTTTCAGAAGCCTTAGGTTTCATGTTGGATATTGATGAAGAGATAGATGTGGATATGGTTTCTTTTATTACCGCTCATGAATTGGCGCATCAGTGGTGGGGATTACAGGTGTTGGCAGCCAATGTTCAAGGTCGCCTGATGGTTTTAGAATCTTTGGCCCAGTATTCAGCATTGATGGTAATGAAACAAAAGTATGGCGAAGAAAAAATAAAAGACTTATTAAAGAATGAAACAGAGTCTTATTTTTCTGGAAGGGCTAAAGAGGATAGGAGAGAACCGCCATTGTCATTGGTAGAGAAACAAGAATATATCTATTATAGAAAAGGAGCTGTAAACATGTATGCGCTTCAGGATTATATTGGTGAAGCCAACGTTAATCTTGCTCTAAAGCGATTTATTAAGGATTGGAATTCTTTTGATGCGTCATTCAATAAAGATAGATACGCTACTTCAAAAGATCTAGTGGATTATTTTAAGGAAGTAACACCCGATTCCTTACAATATGTCATTAAAGATCTGTTTGAGACGGTTACATATTTTGAAAATAAAACGACTGAGGCTAAATATGAAAAGCTCTCGGAGAATCAATTTAAAGTAAACCTGACGGTAGAAGCAATTAAATATCGTACCGATAGTTTGGGAGTGGATAAAGCTATGGATGTGGACGATTGGATTGATGTTGGCATTTATAGCGAAGGTACAGAAGGTAAATCTGGTTTAATTTATCTGCAGAAGCATAAGCTCACTGATAGTTTGACGAGATTAGAAATTCTAATCGATCAGAAACCCAATAAAGCCGGGATAGATCCTTTAAATAAACTCATTGATAAAGAGGCATCGGATAATGTGAAAACAGTTTCAGAAATGGCATTATCGAATTAACTTCATAAAAATTTCATATTAAGTCCACCTTCACGCAAAAAAAGACATTTAACAAGCATGGAATAGATATTTCATGTCTTGAAAATTGACACGACCTAGAATAGTTTGATATTAAAAGCTGTTCTAGGTCGTATAATAATTAGAGTTCAGTTTATTAGACGAAGAGTGTACAATTTTCGAGAGGTCAAAAAATGTCGTTTGGGAAAGTGTTGGTGACAGTACTTTTATGGCTAAAGGCCTTATTTCGCAATTAAATCATCATGGAACTTATGATGAGATAGACATATACCAACAAGCAGAACCTTATTTCTCTGAGCCCGACTTAGTCAAAATTCAAAATGACACATTGATTTTATTTTTCGATAAAATACCTAAAACGAAACTCTATACCACTCGATTTTTCTATGTGAGAGCTTACTAATAGTGCCTTTCCAAATTAACGTCTTGCATTCAATATCCTGATTGTACTCACAAATCAAATAAAACACCCCAAACGTTATCACGTTTGGGGTGTTTTGTTTTTACCTGCTAGTGTATGAATCGATTTATGTAGAATTGCATCTCTAACGCATAACGTGCTAGTGTTTTCAAATTTGAACATTTACAGTTCAGCCTTATATATTTATTATGTAGAGCCTTTCTAATTTAGATTATTTAATGGCTTTACATCTGCATGTAATACTGTTTACTTACAATAATACCTAATTTTAATAATCAATAGTATCGAATTATTATAAAACCTCGAGATCATATTCAAGATTATCAGAGCATGACAGAAAAATTTCAAAACAAATACCGAATCTCATCCGCTCGCTTACAAAATTGGAATTACGCTAGTGATGCTGCCTATTTTGTAACTATTTGTACACAGAATCGAGAATACTATTTTGGGGAAATTTTTAATGGTACAATGCAATTGTCTGAAATTGGAGAAATGGCAAATAAATTCTGGTTAGAAATCCCTAATCATTTCCCTTTTGCAGAATTGGACGAATTTGTTGTTATGCCCAACCACATACACGGAATAATTATCATTAATAAATTGAATAATGGGAAACCTAATAATGAACGTACCGTAGAGACGCCCAATTTGGGCGTCTCTACATCTTGCACATCCAATTTGGGCGTCTCTACATCAAACCAGGATGTTTCTATCACGACAATGGCATCAAAAAAATGGAAACCTGCATCATTAGGGGTTATTATCAATCAATACAAACGAATATGTACCATAAACGCCCGTAAAATACATGCCGATTTTGCATGGCAATCACGGTTTCACGATCACATTATCCGCAACGACCAATCCTTTCAAAAAATAAAGGATTATATCAATAACAATCCCCATACCTGGGCCGATGATAAATTCCACGAGGAATGATAATTGTATCTGTAGAGACGCCCAAATTGGGCGTCTCTACATTTAACCTGGTGGTGTTTTCGTATTTGAACATTTACAATCCTACCTTATATATTTATTATGTAGAGGCTTTCTATTTAATAATTGCTTTAGTATTTGCTGACATAATAAAGTGAGGCCGACTAAATTAATTATTAATTTTATTGATCAAAATGATGAGGGTGTTGTTATCCCTCCAATACGGGGTGATAACAACACCTTTTTCAAAAAATATATAAGAAATAACAAGCATATGTTTGTTATAAACTAGTTATGGCGCATTAGACCCAACAATACAATTACATGAATCAATTTGAAAGATTTTTACATATAGAAAATTTTAGGCTTGCTTTTCAAAGACTAAAGACTGCGCAAAGAAATCTGTACAAATCTATATATTATTCGGATTTACGGATTTTTGAGGTGTTCTTAGACGATAATCTTACGACTCTAATACAGCAGATTCGTTCAAATACCTATGAGCCGGAAAGTTCACACAAAATATTTATCCCTAAGAAAAATCAATTAGTTAGACCTTTATCAATGCTAAAGCTAACTGATTTGATCGTATTCCAAGCTTTAGTTAATATAATTGGTGATGAATCATATGATAAGGTTGCTCCTTTATATGGTAATACGGTATTTGGCAACATTATTAATCCATCTACTGCCTCTGAAAAAGACAAGATTTTCTTTTATAAATCATGGAAGAAAAGTTGGAAAAACTTCTCAGAAAAATCAATTGAAAACTATAATGCAGGATATAAGTTTCTTTCAGAGTTTGATATTGCTTCATTTTTTGATACAATAGACCACAATATATTAATTGAGATTCTTAAAAATATTTATAAAATAGAGCCTCAAATAACAGATTTGTTAAAACGGTGTTTGGCAAAATGGACAGCGGATTTTAATCATAAAACGTTTGTTGCAAATCATGGAATTCCGCAAGGACCTATTTCTTCAATATTTTTAGCTGACTTGTATTTAATGTACCTTGATGAAGAAATAACATCCAAAGGTAGCCTTGACATTAAATATCTTCGCTATGTTGACGATATAAGAATTTTTAGTAAAAGTGAGAAAACTTCTAGAAAGGCAATTGCTGCACTTGATTTATTATCAAGAGATCTAGGATTGATTCCACAAAGTACAAAAGTAATTGTTAAGGAAATTGATGATATTAATAAAGAACTTAAAACACAGAATAATAAGTTTTCTAATATTACAAAGGAGTATAAAAAAGACAATCAAGGTAAACCACCAAATAAGCTAAAAGCAAAGACTCATAGAAGCCTAAAGAAACGATTCTTAGATTGTTTTAATACAGATGAAACTACACGAAAAGAAGATTATCTAGACAAGTCAACAATTGGGTTTTCGCTTTTTAAACTTAATAAGGATGATGATATCAAGAATATCCTTATTGAAAAGTATGAATTGATTCTTACTCATTTTGAAGGGGTTCTATACTATCTTCGTAAACACTACTCCAATGATGAATCTGTAAAAGATTTTTTAATTGCTGTAATTAATGATGAGGATATACTATTTCATCATTTAGTAGCTCTCGTTTTTAAAATATTTCCCGACATTGAATTTAATGAGAGTGTTTTCGAACGATACGTTACAAATAAAAATAGAAACTGGTTAGTTCGCTATTATATGGTTAATTGGTTGTATGCAAATGATAAATTTGAGCTATTTGATTTATTACTTCTTGAGAATAATAAAAACTACTTTATACAAAGAGAAATAAACGATTATAAATTTATCGTATCAAAAGATAAGACTTTTAAGAAACTATTTACTGATAAACTATTAAAATCTGAAGACAGTCTTCTTTCAATCCAAGGTTTATACTTATCATTTAGAAACTTGAACCTATTTTTAAGCTTGGAGAGTAATTCACAACAGAATTCATATGTGAAAAAAATATTAGGTGGTAGTATTGACGATTATATCTGCACTACTTTAAAAACTAAATATGGGATAGCTAACCCTGAAACCTTTTTCAATAAATCTATTTGGGATAATGACGAGGAATACAAAGCATTAGATGAGTATTTTATTGCATATGAAAGATTCAGAGAAAATCACCCTTCTATAGCAATCTTAAACTTAAACTCATTTAATAATTTATGTTTTAATAAGATTTGTACGATACTAGGAAAAGCTTTGCCAACAAAAGAGTTTGGAGTAAATTTAGATTCAAATATTCTAGAATCAGATTACCCTAAATTGACGAGGTATTGGACTGAAATTAATTCTAAACGAAATCAAAAAACAGAAGCACACCCGTATGATAAATATGGAAAAATAAGTGTGAAAATTGATAAGAAAGAATTAAAACCAATTCACACTAAGCAGATTAATGTATTAAAAGAGATTTGTTCAAAAAGAGATTATTTAAAACGCGCCATAACAATAAATATAGGTCATTTGGCGGATACTGTTAATTTTGAGCACATTAACAATTGATAAAATATATAGCAGTTTGATACGATGGAGGTTTGAAACGCCAAACGCCCCATATTCAGATCGTTAGCGGTCAGCGAAAGAAATGACGTAAGATTTTAAAATAGCGAGAGAAGAACTATACAAACGTTCGAAAAGTACTCTTTTAACTCTACAATTGAGGGCTATCCTTGCTGTGTTTCTAATAACGATAAATCGACTTTACATTCTCTGCAATTAAGAGATTTAGAAGATGAGGGATTTAGTAAAAGAATATCAGACACACTTTATATGTTTGAAAGAGTATAAAGGGTATTTTTGCTAACATAGGGAAATTGTTGACTAGTATTAGAGGTTCGTAGCATTATGCTCTAAACCCCAAATTCAGTATTAATTTTTTTAAATAAAAATTTCATTATGCGCCGTAAAATACCAGAATCAGAAACTATAAAGTTGACTAACCACTCTCTCATGATTACACCTGAAGGTTTCGAGAAACTGAAGGAAGAGTTGAATCATATATGGAAAGTAGAACGGCCAGAGGTTACAGCTAAAGTATCATGGGCGGCGAGTTTAGGTGACCGTTCTGAGAATGCCGATTATCATTATAATAAGAAACGGTTAAGGCAGCTTGATAGGCGTATACGATATTTACGTGTATGCATAGATGAATTTAAAGTAATAGAATATCATCCATCTCAAGAAGGAAAGGTGATGTTTGGTGCATGGGTAGAAATTGAAAACCTGCAAAAAGGGATTAAGAAAAAGCTACGAATCGTTGGATATGAAGAACTTCTTGGCAATTCTGATTATATATCAATGGATTCCCCTGTGGCAAAGTCTTTAATGAAAAAAAGCATTGGTGATCAAGTTGTCGTAAAAACGAAGATTGGAGATATGGTCTGGAGAATTAATAGTATTCAGTATCAGAAGTAGGCCTTCCTGACAAATCAAAATAAAAAGCCGAACCGCTTAGTTGTTGAACGAAACCTTTAGGTTTCGTTCAACAAAAGCTAAATTTCATGGGCGGTGATGAATCGTTTGAAAGTTTGGTACAATTAATAAAATATTGAACTAGTCAATTTAAAATACTACATCTGCGAATTAATATGCATAAAGAAAATTTTTACTCTGCTAAGATTAAGCACAAATCCAATAATGAACTTCAAGATTATATAGATAATAAAAGTCGCTACCATAAGGATGCTATATTAGCTGCAATGTGGGAACTAGAACGTAGAGAGGCAACTGATAGTGTTACACAAGAGCATATTAAAGCATTTGAACTTAAAAGTGAAGAAACAAAGCATAGAGAATTTGAAAGAGATAGAATATCCAATCTATCTAATACTGGAATACCAATCTCAACAATTACATGGAGACCAAGATTATTGCATTGGACTTTGGATATATTAATTATTGAATTTATAGTGTGGTGGTTATTTCAATTTGTATGGTTAGATTTTTACAATTTGATACATCTAATTGTGTTCGTAGCTTATTATGCCATATCGGAATTCTATTTTCAAAAAACGATAGGGAAATATGCTACCGGATCAGTTGTAATTGATATTAATGGGAATAAACCAGATCAAAAAACAATATTTCTTAGATCAATTTCGAGATTAATTCCTTTTGAACCCCTAAGTTGTATTGGTTTATTCAGTCGAGGTTGGCATGATATACTTACTCAAACCTATGTTGTCAAACTTGAAGATTTAAAAGAATTTAAAAATGGGAATGATAAAAAAGTGGAATAATAGATACTCATTCATGGTATCCCCAGCTGGTGCGCGATTTAATCGCGTTCCTTCATACGGTAATTTATAAATCAAGGCCTAGAGATAAGTCAATTAAAAGCCCTTAAAACGTATTCGCTATTGCAAGTAATTACAATAATATGAAACAGACTTTAACTTTCATTATAATACTTTTATTCTTGCTTTCTTTTATTGGATGTACTAGTCATAAGGAAAAAAAGCTAATTAAAGAGCAAAAGCAATTGATCGAAGAATATATAAGATTAAGTTCTGAACTTGAATGTGCAAAAGAAAGATTAGATGAAATCAATAAAGCTGATAGTGTTATAATACAGAAAATGAAATCTGACGCATTATAATCCATGGCTAAGAAGAGAAGCCAAATAAATGCCCCAAACGTATTCACGGTTGGGGCATTTTTGTTTTACACGCATCTTGGATTCAATTAGGCTATTTGAAATCAGGCCGTCGCAACTTCATCTTAAAAAAGGGGTTTAGAGCGTAGGGTATGGGCGGACTTGTCTCCAAACAGCTTGTTTGGAACTTAGCTGCACACATCTTGCCTTCAAATATCCTGTTTGGAAGCAGGCTATCGCAATCTCAGCTTCAAAAAGGGATTGGGAGCCTAAGCTAGGGTTGGGCTTGTCTCCAAACAGCTTGTTTGGAACTTAGCTGCACACATCCTGATCTCAAATACCCTGTTTGGAAGCAGGGCATCGCAATCTCAGCTTCAAAAAGGGACTAGGAGCCTAAGCTTGGGGCGGGCTTGTCTTCCAACAGCTTGTTTGGAGTTTAGCTGCACACATCTTGGTCTCAAAAATTTATTGTGTGCTCATTAATTCTAAATTATGATTATGAATAATGATTTGTGGTTGAATGTGAGCCTTGTGTGGTTTTAATATTAGTAGATATGACCACTTAATGTATTTCGCTTTCAATTAGTCCGTTGGCGTTGTGTTCAGCTGATGATGTTTGACATAAATATGATTTAAATCATATGGCAAAACTTGTTAATATGTTTGTCTGTATTTAATTTCATGCTGCTATTATGTAATTTAAAACAAATTTCATATGATTAATTCAATTTCTTACAGTCTGCTACGAGCAGATGAAATTTACAGCATGGGAATGCAGTTTGTAACGATCCTCGATAAAATGAGTATAGAGGATCCTCAGCTTACAAAGCTTAAGGGGAATATTTCCATTCAATTATCAATTTATGATCAGGCTCATTTGAAACCGAGCACGAAGTTGCTAACACTTAAAGTAAGTGATGCCGATACTAAGCGCGATGATGGGTTTAAAGCTTTTGTAACTTATGTAGCTGCTTGTACAAAAAGGCTAAAGCCAGAGTGGAAAGAAGATTGTGCTCTTCTTAAGAATCTAATCGATTTACATGGAAGAACGCTTTATTCTGGGAGCTATACCAAACAAAGTTCACGCATGACAAAATTGTTTCATGATGTTGATGGTAGTGCAGAACTGAAAGCAGCCATTACCCATATTGAAGCTGATGAATGGTATGCTGAAATGAGGGCTGCAGCAAGTGATTTCGATATGGTTTATGACAATAGAAATGCGAATTTGGCGGCTGAGTCTTCAGTTAAAACAGAGGATGCTTTTATTAGCCTACGCTATGCGATTCAAATGCTAATTAAGTATGTTGATGTAATGGAGAGTATGGATTTAAATCCTGCATTTGCAACCATTACACAGGAGTTAAATGGTATTATAGCTCCCTTAATGACACAGATACGTTCTCGTAAAACACGTTCTGAAAAGGAAAAAGAGGAAACTGTTTAAAACAGTAAAGCGAATCGTATGGGTATGCACACCCATACGATTCGCTTTTTAAATGTTAATGTTCCCCTTTGCAAGTTTAATTGAATAGATAAGGCATAATAGCATGAATCTAACAAACTGTCAATTCAATAAACAATGCAGTGGGGTATTTTCTTTGCAAATCTAAAAAATGCGAGTTGATATTCATATTGGTAATTTCACTAAAGATTCCGATGGCTATCTTTTACTTAGCGGTGGCGCTAAAAATCACCAATCGGCTGATGGGCAGATAAGCAACAGTAAGGTGGCTTACACACGCATTTATCCTGAAATTGCAGCAGCAATTCAATCAGAGGTGGTGTGGGTTACCTATATTGATCAGATACCAGAAAACAGTGTAAATATTCAATTGGCGCAGGTTAAAGTAGACCATCTGAATTTAAGAGTGGCTCCTAATAGTGAAATTGAGGCTGTATTAAAGCAAAATACAAGTGTAAACATTATTAAGAATGAGGCAGGCTGGAGTCAAGTTCGCCTCGAAGGTTGGGTGTCTAGTGAATATCTCGAATCCTAATCATTCCAATCCCCGTAGCGCGATCAACTTTGCTGATCGCCACTTCGTTTCGATACAATCGCGTTCTGCCATTTTCTAATAACAAGGATAGAAACAAAAAAACGCCTCAAACTAAAAGAAGTTTGGGGCATTTTTAATATTTAGCTTATCGAGATCTTATAAATCGCATTTGTACTTCTAATTCTATTTGAATTTCGTCGCAAGTTTACTCAGTAGTAATACTGCTATTAATCCACCGCAAAATGACACAAGAGCATTAATCACAAATAGATTAACATTAACCGTACCTGTTTGCATGATGGCTTGTGGGCTAAATCCTAAGCGGCCAATGGATTTAATGAAAAAAGCACTACCGAAAACTCCAGCAATGGTATTTCCGATTAGCCCAAAGGAATATTTCTTGAAAAAGAGACTGGTACTATTTGCTCCGGTTATTCCAATGAAAATACTTATTAATGCAATTAATGTATCAGTCATAACTAGGCGTTTTTAATGTCCGTAATCCATATGATCAATTTTGCCTCCCATCAATCGTTTCTGAACAATCATATAAACAAACAGAAGGATAAAGCCTATAATTCCCCATCCCATTGCGACAGATAATCCGTAATGGGTAGTTGCCGTGTTGTAGATCGTTAATGATTCATTCACATCATTGGTTGAAGGCAATATCACTGGAAACATAGACGCCAATGAAGAGCATATTCCTCCTACTATTATTAAGGAAGAACAGATAAATGCATAGACTTCTTTCTGATACTTTTTAATAAAAAACAAACCAGCTATTCCTGTAAGATAAATTATAGGGAAAATGAATAACCAAAGATTTTCTGTGAAATTCGAAAATGGGTTTGGATTAATCAAGTGCCATATTGATATGGAAAAAATGGTTAGTGCTACAAGTGCAACATTTAGCTTAATGGCAAGTGATTTTAACTTTTCATTAATGGACGCATTTGTTTTTAAAATGACCCAGTTGGCCCCATGAATCGTTAATGTGACAACAGCAATCAACCCAATAACAATGGTGAACCAATCAATTACTCCAGGATGAGTTCCCAATGGACTAAAACTACTGTTCCAAAGAGGTAGGAAAAAGTAATGTCCTTCATAAGCGGAGATTCCATTTTCAACACCTCCCAAATTAACTCCTCTAATTACATTGCCTAATCCTATTCCAAAAAAGAGCGTTAAGAGTAAACTGGAAACACCAAAAGATTTATCCCAAATATCCTTCCACATCTGGTAATTAAATTGACTTCTCAATTCCAATCCTATAGCTCTAAAAATAATCAACCAGAGCACTAACATTAAAGGAAGATAAAAGCCACTAAAGACAGATGCGTAAAAAGTAGGGAAGGCCATGAAAAGCATCCCTCCGGCTGCAACTAACCATACTTCGTTAGAATCCCAAAATAGCCCAGCTGCTTTTGTTATTACTTCTTTATCTTTCTCCTCTTTGGCAAAGAATAAATGTATGATTCCTGTACCAAAATCGTAACCGTCTAATATGAAGAAAACAGCAAAGACAACTGCTATTATTATATACCAAAATAATTCCATAATTAATGTGTTTGAGTTTTTGGTCCTTGGTGAATTGTTTTTCCAACTAAAACCAGGAATAGCATGCCTAGTAGCATATATAAACCAACAAAGCCTAATAAAGTAAATAAAGTGTTACCCGACGAAACAGTAGGGGATACGCCATCAACGGTTTTCAATAGGCCATATACCAAATAGGGCTGTCTTCCCAATTCGGCAGTATACCAGCCAGTCATGTTGGCTATATATGGAAATGGAATTGCAAACATGATAGACCAAAGCAAAAACTTCATTTTAAAGAGCTTTTTCCTCCACAAAAAGAACAGCGCTATGCCCATCAGTCCAATAAAAATAGTTCCTAAGCCTACCATTATGTGATAGGAATAGTATAGTGCAGGAATATTATCGGGTAATTCTTCTTTTTTGAATTGATCCATTCCTGGAATTTGCTTGTCCCAATCCTGATAAGTTAAAAAGCTTAAGATGTTAGGAACGGCAATCTTGTTATCAATTTTTTTCTCAACCATATTCGGCTGACCGATAAGGATAATTTCAGCACCAGCTTCTTCTGTTTCAAACATGCCTTCCATGGCAGCAAAAGTTGCAGGTTGGTATTTTGCAACATTCTTAGCATTCCAATCTCCTGTTGGGAAGGCTACTAACATACTTGATACAAAACCAAAGATGACTCCAGTCTTAACAAACAATTTTCCGTATTCGGTATTCTTATCTCGCAAAATATAGAAAGCACCAATACCTGCTACCACAAAAGATGATGTTATAACAGATGCAAACTGATTGTGTAAGAAGGCTGGTAGTAACCATGGATTACTGAATAGAGAAGAGAAATTATTTAAGACGAATTTTCCGTTATCCAAAATTTCATACCCAACTGGATGTTGCATCCATGCATTGGTTGCTAAAATAAAATAGCCACTTGCCCATGAACCTAGAAAAACCAGAAAGCCTGTTAGAAGGTGTAATTTCTGTCCCATTAGTTTTTCACCAAAAATGAAAAGTGCCAAGAAAGAAGATTCGAGGAAAAATGAAAACATACCTTCCATGGCCAAGGTCTGACCAATAATACCTCCTGTAAGCTCTGAAAATTTAGCCCAGTTGGTACCAAATTGAAATTCCATTGGAATTCCAGTTATAACGCCCATGGTAAAATTAATGGCAAATATCTTCATGAAGAATTTTGCCGCATTATTAAACTTTTCAAGTTTAGTTCTTAGAAATTCCCACTTAAAATAGACGATCATTAAAGAAAGTCCCATTGTTAATTGTGGAAAAATGTAGTGAAATGTGATAGTAAATGCGAATTGCAATCTATCATAAAAAATCATGTCTTCCATATGCTTATTTTTAAACGTTAAAAATAAGGGTTTTTATTTGTTTTCATACTAAAAGAGAAATGATATTTTTTCGACTCGTGAATTAGATCTCTTCTGCTTGCCTAGCTTAGATTGTAGCGAATGTAGTAAGTGAGAAATAGAGAGAAATGTAAATGTTTGAATTATGGCTTGTTAGTTGAATTGTTTAGATCTTTGCATTGTTCATAACACTTCGAGTAGCAAGATAGAGGGACAAGTAATCTGTTTCAAAACATGTGATTCAGTTGTAAAAGACAGTTCATTTGTGATCTTAAATTGATTTTTTACGACCAATGAGTTAGATTTAAAGTCATTATATCAATCTTTACCGTTAAACGGGAATTTTAAAACTAAAATTTGACTACCCACTGTATTCGACATAGAGCCAATTTTATTCTATAGATTTATTTAGGAATAGTAAAGAAAAAACAAGAACCTTCACCCAATGTGGACTCGACGCCTATAGTTCCTTTGTTTATTTCTATAAATTCTTTACAAAGCAATAAGCCGAGACCAGTGCCTTTCTCACCAGAGCTTCCTACAGTTTTATATTTTTTATCGATTCGGAAAAGCTTATCGATATTCTCTTTAGAAATACCTTCACCTTGGTCTGTAATTTCTACCTTGTATTGAGAATCCTCTGATTTTAGAGAAATACGAATTGTAGAATCCAGCTTAGTGAATTTTATGGCATTATTAAGTAGGTTTCGAATCACCGTGCTAATCATTTCCTTGTCGGCAAAGCCAATGATATGTTCAGGCAGGTTATAGTCGATTTTAATGCCTTTTTTGTGTGCACTTGCCATATAAAGACTGATGTTTTCCTTTATCAGATCTGCAAGGTCACAATTTTGAGGTTCATATTTTATTTTACCTGTTTGCGATCGCGACCAGGTGAGTAGATTCTCCAACAAAGCATAGATGTGATTAATCCCTTGGTTAATCTTTCTAACCCCCATCTTTTTCTCTTCATCATCAACCGCATCATAATTTTCGTGAATCAGTTGTGAGATAGACATCAGGCTTGTGAACGGATTTTTTAGGTCGTGAGAAATAATCCTAAAGAATGTATCTTTTGTTGTATTGAGTTCCTTTAGGTTTTGCTCTGACTCTCTAAGCATTTGATTGGCTATGCTGATTTTTTCATTTTGCACACGAAGCAGTTTGTTGGTTTTAACTTTTAACAAATACCTGTAGTTGAAAATAATGATGGCTATACCTAGGAGGATCTCAAGAGCAATAAACCACCATTGCATCCAAAATGGCGGATTAATTTTAATTTCTAGTTGTCGAGTTTTGATACTCCATATGCCGTCGGAATTTTTAGCCTTCAATTCAAATTGGTATTTGCCTGGTTTCAGGTTAGAGTAGGAAACAAAATTTCGCTCACCCGCCTTAATCCACTCCTTACTCAAACCCAACATTCTATAGCTGTAACTGATATGTTTAGGTGAAAAGCTCGATAAGGATGAAAACTCCAATGAGAGCTGTCTTTGTTTGTAATCTAATATCATTTTGTTTGTAGAGATGATACTTTTTTGAAGTTTGTACACATCTTCTGTGGCATCGTAATGCAAACAATTGTCACAAATAGAATCACTCTCCTTAGCCACCACAACCTCTTTTCCTAATATTTGTAGTTTTGTAATAATAGGATTGTAAGCCGGTTCAGGTTTTATTTCATTACTGGGATCAATTATATTTAAGCCATAAACCCCACCAAAATAGAGGAGCCCAGATTCTCCTTTATGGAAAGCACCTCCATTAAATTCATTCGACTGAAGTCCATCCTGTGTTGTGAAATTTCTAACCGAGTAATCATGAAGATTAAATCGACAGACTCCGGAGTTCGTGCTTAACCAAATATGGCCCTGTTTATCAGGGAGAATACCATAAATTACATTGTTAGGCAATCCTTCGCTAACACTGAAGTGTTTAAAAGTTTTCGTTTTAGGATCGAACCGGTTTAATTTGTTGTTTGTACCAATCCACATAAAGCCATTAGGATCTTCGTAAAAAGAGAAAACTATATTGTCGGAAAGCGAATTCTGACTGCTGGGAACGAACTGATAAGAGGTGAATTCTTCTGTTTTTTTATCAAGAATACTCAAGCCACCACCATAATGTCCAATCCAGAGTTTTCCTTTACTGTCTTCGTAAATTGTGGAATAAACAAAGTCATGGCCCATGCTTTGTGCGTCAGAATTCGAATGTAAGTACCTTTTGAAGGTTTTTGTTGTCGAATTAAAACGATTTAGTCCCTGTCTGGTTCCCACCCACAAGACTCCGTCACTATCCTCAAATATTACACGAACAGAGTTGTGAGAAAGACTTGTGGGACTAGGATCAATGTGTTTGTAATTAATTCTTTCTCCTGTTTTAGGATTGAGTTTAAAAAGACCTTCGCCATCTGTTCCAATCCAAATTTGACCCTTACTATCTTCATAAACATCGCGTATAGCTGGGTTATTAATGAAATTATAGTGTTTAAATTCTCCCTTTTCTCTATTGTAGGAAGTTAATCCTGCATTATTGGTTCCAACCCAAACTGTTTTGTTATGATCTTCCCAAATACTCCATACAAAATTACTAGATAAACTGTTGGTCGATAAAGCATTGTGTTTAAGGAGCTCAAATTTATGTGCCTGAGGATCATATATACTAATGCCAGCTCCAAATGTGCCTATCCAAATAGAGCCAGAATTATCTTCACACAAGCAGTTGATTGAGTTTTGAGACAGGCTTTGTGGATCAGCAGAGTTGTGTTGGTAGTGATTTATCTTGGAATTATGGGTATCGATTTTAAATAAACCTGAACCAAATGTTCCATACCAAATGTGACCTGCTTGATCTTCAATAATGGGCTTGATTGTATTGGTTGCCAAACTGTTTGAAGAATCATAGGCTTCTAGAACAATGTTAAATGTATATTTGTGATTTCTATTTAAATAAAGGCCACTTTGAGTTCCTACCCAAATATTTTTCTTTTTGTCGATATGAATTTTTTCAATGTGATGATTAGAGAGAATATTTTTGGGTTTTAGTTGATCCTTTTTTATACTAAATAGTCCGTTAGAACAACCCACAAGTATGATATTATCATGAATAGAAAGACAGTTAACTTGTGTTGAATTGAGTTCCTTATAAAGGCTTGGTTTAATTTCATCTAGATTATTGTCGTAATTAAGAAGTCCATTTTGAGTTGCAATTAAAAGAGAGCCGTCTTCTTTAGAAAGAAAATGATTCACCCTACATGAAATATTGGTATTCACATTTCCAATCTCTTCACTTTCTAGCTTCTTAATATCTATTCGATTTATGCCATTATTGGTGCCAACCCAAAGTTTTTTTCTGTCATCTTCAAATATTTGGGTGATGGTGTCGTTACTTAATCGTCTTCTGGAATCAGATAGGCTTGTGAATTGAGTGAACTTTTCAGTTTCCATATCAAAATGAGTTAAGCCACCTTGAGAAGCAAACCAAAGCTTACCACGACTATCTTCAATAATCATCTCAATCCACTTGTAGGCTATTGAGTTCTCATCATTGCTCTTACTTCGATATATGGTGAAATTTTGTCCATCGTAACGATTGCGTCCATCCTCAGTACCAAACCACATGAAGCCTTTAGAATCTTGAAAAATGCAGTAGACCGAACTTAGAGAGAGACCATCATTTATTGTTAGGCGTTTGAATTGAATGTACGGTTGCTGCCCAGCAAGAGGAGTGACTAGCAATAGAAAAAGGAATAAAACGATTGATCTTGTTCTAAACATAGATGCTTGTTTATTGATTTTGCCTTTTAAATTACTGAAAAATATGTGTTTAATGAATTTGAATTGTAATTATTTTGATAAGGAAAGTGAATAGTTAACCATGACAAAGATCCTTGTTTCTAAAAGAGTTTTTTCATTTTATGAGATTCCAATAAATATCTTGTGTATTGCTTTGGGGCTGTTTACTTATGGACAGCAACATAGTTGTTCTTTTATAAATGAATCATAATAGAAAATGGATGTTATGTATGAGTGGTATTAGTGAAATGCTGTATTCTATTGATAAATGTCATGTTTTTTAATAAGTGTTAATGACTTAGGCTATTGAAAAAAAAGCCTAAGTTTACCTGCCGAAATAAATAGTAAGTGTAAGTAATCATAGATAGAATGGTGAATCCAAGAATAGAGAATCTTAACGTTAGTGAAGAACAATTAATAATAACGCCTACGGAACTAAAAGAACTTTATCCTCTTTCCGAAAAGCATATAGAAACCCTTTACGAGGGACAAGAAACAATTAAGAATATCCTTAAAGGAGAAGATAAAAGAACCATAGCAATAGTTGGTCCTTGCTCTATACACGATATCAAATCGGCTAAAGACTATGCCCTAAAATTAAAAGATCTTGCTGAAGAATTGAAAGATGACTTATTCATCTTGATGCGCGTATATTTTGAGAAACCAAGAACGACTGTAGGATGGAAGGGTTTAATAAATGACCCAGAATTAAATAACACTTGTGAAATTGAGAAAGGTCTTAAACAGGCTCGTGAGCTTCTGGTGTACATTGCTGAATTGGGTTTGCCTGTTGCGGGAGAGGCATTAGATATCGTAACTCCTCAGTACATTCAAGACCTGTTTTCCTGGACGGCTATTGGCGCAAGAACGACAGAGTCTCAGAGTCATAGAAATATGGCGAGTGGTTTGTCTTCAGTAGTGGGGTTTAAAAATGGAACGAATGGAAACATTGATATTGCATTAAATGCGATGCAAGCAGTCGGAGCTCCGCAGAATTTTGTGAGTATAAATCCGGAAGGCAAAGTTGCAGTTGTTCGTACTTTGGGAAATCCCAATACACACATCATTCTTAGAGGAGGACAAAAGCCCAATTACAAAGCCGAAGATATTAGCTTTGTAGAGGTGAAATTAGCTGAGAATGGTATTAAATCTCGAATAATGGTTGATTGCAGTCATGCTAACAGCTACAAACAAGCGGATAAGCAAGAAATTGTTTTAAAAAGTTTAGCTGATCAAATTGTTGCAGGAAATCAGTCGATAATGGGATTTATGATTGAGAGTCACCTAAATTTTGGTAAGCAGAGCATTCCTGAAGATAAATCGAAACTTAAGTACGGTGTGTCTGTAACAGATGAATGTTTGGATTTGGAATCAACTGAAAGAATTTTAAGGGATTTTTGCGATCGCATTAGCAAAAGCATGAAATAATGATTTTTTTTTAATAGTATATGTATTATAAAGAATGTATAGGGTAAACTCAAGCTATTGTTGCTTGGAAATATTGTTAGTATTGGTTTCTTTTATAGATTAAAAAAAAAGTACATAAAAAATGATTATATTAAGTGTTTTAAATCAAGTTAAAACACTTATAATGGTCGTTATGAAAAAAACATTTGTTTTGTGCCTAATTTTGATTGTTTCTTGTTACTGTAAGCTCGCAATAGCACAAGTTGTTGGGAAAGTTTTAGTTTCGAATATTTCTAAATTTTATGAAGGCGATTGTAAGAAAGGTTTGGCTCACGGTAATGGTGATGCTAAGGGGGTAGATACATATTCAGGACAATTTAAAAAAGGTTATCCACAAGGGACTGGAACCTATGTTTGGCAAAATGGAGATTATTATATTGGTAATTGGCATAAAGGATTGCGTAATGGAGAAGGTGAATTTCACACCAAAATAAATAATCGGGATACAGTTTATGCAGGTATATGGAAATGTGATAAATATTTAGGTGAGAGAACTATTCTTCCAACGGTGACTTATAAGTCTAGTGTTGACAGGTATTCTTTTAAACGTTTAGGAAAGGGTAGTTTGATTAGTATTCAATTTAAGCAGAATGGAACTACAAATACGTCTATAACAGGTTTAATAATTGATGGAGACAGTGGTGTTGAAGTAAAAAAGGGTAATAGTTTCTGTTTTGAAGGTTTTGTTATTCCTTTTAAATGTAGCATCCGTTATACTACAAGTAATAAGCTTCAAAAAGTGCTGATTGATGCCAAGTTCGAATTTGAAATTACTCAAATGGGGAATTGGGATTTAGTTTTGCACAATTGAGTTAGAATATACCTTATTACTAAGAGTTGAATTGACGAATAATGTTAATTGATTCTTAATAATAGACCAAAAACTCTTTTTTTTGTTTGTGATGCCAAATAAAAAGCTTTTCTTTGTGCAGAAATTTATCAATTATTAAAAGATTTAAGTTATGACTATTGCTAAAGATAAAGTTGTATCAGTTATATATGAGTTAAGAACTGAGCTTGAAGGTGAGATCATCGAGAAGGCAGTTGCTGAAACTCCATTAACATTTCACTGTGGTGCAGGGCAAATGTTAGAGAAATTTGAAGCTAACCTTATGGGATTATCTGTAGGTGCTGCTTTCGATTTTAAATTGGCTACAGAAGAGGCTTACGGTCTTGCTTCTGAAGAAGCTGTTATTGAATTACCTAAGAACATTTTTGAAGTAAACGGTGAGTTCGATTCAGAAATGATCAAAGAAGGTAATGTTGTACCAATGCAAGATAGTTCAGGACGTCGTATGAACGGTATTGTATTAGCTATTGGTGAAGAAACAATTAAGATGGACTTCAATCACCCATTAGCTGGTGACGATTTGTTTTTCAAAGGTGAAGTTATCGAAATTCGTGATGCTTCTCAAGAAGAAATGGATGCTCTTAAAGCTGAAGCTAATGGTTGTGAGCCAGGTGGATGCGGTGGCGGATGCTCTTGCTAATCCTTTAAGAAAAAGTCCAGAGTTTTTACTCTGTAAAAATATAACCCGAAAGTCATTGACTTTCGGGTTTTCTTATACTTAAATTTTATTCGTCATTTTAAAGAGTAAAGGAAATGTTACACTGATTTTATAAATTATTAAATTCTAATTCATCACTCATAATTCGTAATTCATCATTCGTAAATTATTGTATATTTAGGCTTCAATAAAAAAACGGGATATGACGAAGAAAAAGATGCCATTATATGTGAAGATATTAATTGGAATGGGACTTGGGGCAATTGCAGGCCTTATTGCAGTTAAACTGGGTTGGGATGAATTTACTTTCAATTGGATAAAACCATGGGGTGCCATATTTCTAAACCTATTAAAATTGATCGCAGTTCCTTTGATCTTTGTATCACTAGTTAAAGGTATCTCAAGTTTATCAAATATATCCAAGTTGTCGCGTATAGGATTAAAAACGATTTCCCTATATGTACTCTCTACAGTTATTGCGGTAAGTTCTGGTTTAATATTGGTGAATTCCATACAGCCAGGTAACACCTTCCCACAAGAGAAAAAAATTGAACTTCAGAAAAGATTTAATAGTACCGTTGATTTTAAAAAGAATCAGGCAGCTAAGGTTAAAGAAGAAACACCATTGCAATTTTTTGTTGATATGGTACCCTCGAACTTTTTTCAGGCGGCTAGTGACAATACCAAAATGTTACAAATCATTTTCTTTGCAATCCTCTTCGGTATAGCAATGGTTTTATTGGAAGAAAAGCAGATTGTTGTTGTTCGAGATTTCTTTAATGGGATAGATGCTATAATTCTTAAAATTATCGATTTGATAATGGCCTTTGCTCCATATGGTGTCTTTGCACTTATAGCAGGTCTGATTGTCGATTTCTCAGGAGACATTGATCTGTTCGCAGCATTGGGTTTATATGCTATTACTGTGATTCTCGGTTTGCTCGTTATGATCTTTATTATTTACCCGCTTTTCTTGCGTTTGTTTACCCCCATCAAATATCGTGACTTTTATAAAAAGATCAGTCCTGCTCAACTTCTGGCTTTCTCTACATCATCTTCAGCTGCGACACTTCCTGTTACGCTAGATAGAGCAGAGAACCATCTAGGAGTTGCCAACGAAATAGCTAGTTTCGTTTTACCAGTTGGGGTAACCATTAATATGGATGGTACAAGTTGTTATCAAGCTATTGCAGCCGTGTTTATTGCACAAGTATTTGGGGTGCCTTTGGATATCTATGACCAATTACTTATTGTGATGACTGCCACTCTAGCTTCCATTGGAACGCCAGGAGTTCCAGGCGGAAGTATCGTGATGCTAATTATAGTCCTATCGTCGGTCGGAATACCCGTTGAAGGTTTAGCCTTAATTCTAGGTATCGATAGACCACTGGATATGTTGCGAACAGTAGTGAATGTGACTGGTGACACGACCGTCGCAACCATTGTAGCTCAAACTGAAGGGAAATTGAACTACGATCCTAAATTAGTACCCCAAACAGTAAAGGCGGAGAAGTAAAATAGAAGAATAAAATAAAAAGCTTAGATCGTTCAGGTCATTCAGTCCTTACTTATTTTCTAATAAACAACATATATTAATTGGGTAAACCAATAGTATCAAAGCACGCAATTTAAAAAAAATAAGTATCTTATATGTCAGATTCATCAATTGAAGTAATGGCTTATGGATACGAAACTAGATATACTACTCATCTTAGCTGGCTTTTTAATCGTTACTGTTGCAGCTAGTCGCTTATCAAAATACTTTGTAAAAGTCAAACTTCCTGTTATTACGGGTTTATTGGTTATTGGAATAATTGCGGGGCCATTTATTTTAAAATTAATCCCCAAAGAATCAATTTCACAATTAGGGTTTATTAACGACATTTCTCTATCATTTATTGCTTTTGCAGCCGGAGCTGAATTGTATTTGTCTGATCTAAGGGGGAATATGAAAAGTATTAAGTGGGTTACATTTATACAGATGTTATTTATATTTGTTTTAAGTGTAATAGGGGTTTATTATATTAGTAACAGAATTCCATTCATGTCTGACTTGGGTTCAAATACCCAATTAGCCATTGCCTTACTGACAGGAGTTATTTTTGTTTCTCGTTCTCCGGTTTCGGCCATCGCTATTATTAATGAAATGCGAGCAAAAGGACCGTTTACTCAGACAGTTATTGGTGTAACAGTCGTGAAGGATATGTTGGTTATTATCCTGTTTACATTATGTTTTGCCGTTGCTGATGCTCTAATCTCTTCAATTCAATTCGATTTAAAACTAGTTGGAATTTTGATAGGAGAATTGGCATTGTCATTTTTTCTTGGTTGGCTTTTGGGCAAGTTAATAAATCTTGTGTTGAGTATGAATGCCTCCACCACATTGAAAGGAATCTTTATACTGATACAGGGTTGGCTTACATTTTTCTTAGCACATAAATTGCATGCTTTTAGTGAGTCACTTTTGGGCTTTCATCTTTATTTAGAGCCTCTTTTGATATGTATACTTGCCAGTTTTTATGTTGTCAATTTTGGTCGATACCGTCGAGAGTTCAATAAGATTATTGAAAAGGTTGTGCCGAAAATTTACATTCTGTTTTTTACTTTGACAGGTGCGACGCTTTCATTGGATGGTTTTGTGCAAGCTTTTAGCATTGCTATCGCTTTTTTCTTTATTCGCTTAGTTATTATGGCAGCAGGCTCTTATTTAGGCGGAAAAATGGCTGGTGATCCCGAAAACTATAATAAAATTTCTTGGGCAGCATATGTAACGCAAGCGGGAGTGGCTTTAGGTTTGGTCTCGATTGTGAGTCAGCGATATCCGGAGTGGGGTGAAGAGTTTGCTACGATCATGGTCACCTTTGTGGTAATAAATCTTTTGTTGGGACCTCCTTTATTTAAATGGGCAATTTTAAAAGTTGGGGAGTCTCACAGGAAGCACGATGTTCTGCATGAAAAAAGGGTTAAAAAAATTTTTATATTTGGCTTAGAAGGTGAATCATTGGCACTTGCAAGACAATTAAAAAATAGTGGCGTTCGAGTTAAGGTGGTGACCCGAAATAAAGAAAAAGCCTTAAATGAGTATAAGAATGTAGAACTCGTTCATATTGAGGAAATAAGTCACGACGAATTGAAAAAAATAGGCGCAGATACAGCGGATAGCTTCGTGCTTTTTTATCAAGATGAAGATAGTTTAAGTATTTGTGAAATGGCTTATGAACGCTTTGGTACTCGACATTTGGTTGTACGTTTAAACGATAGAAAATACATGAAACAATTTCATGAATTAGGTGCATTAATTGTTGAACCAGCCTCAATGTTGATTAGTTTAATGGATCATCTGATTCGTTCTCCAATTGCAACATCGATTATTCTGGGGATGGATGAAAATCAGGATACGGTTGATGTGGAAATGCAAAATGCCGATTATCATGGTATGAGTTTAAGAGAACTTAAAGTTCCAAGCGATGTCATTATTTTGGC
>Ga0209272_10000636_pt1 | contig 26930 bp, 24 predicted proteins | sample tdDd002_FD_187125 | JGI IMG/M metagenome (GOLD analysis project Ga0209272, IMG submission 187125) | Marine sediment microbial communities from the Atlantic coast under amendment with organic carbon and nitrate - tdDd00.2 (SPAdes)... | ecosystem: Environmental > Aquatic > Marine > Coastal >... | reverse complement strand
GCATCTGCCGACATATGAACAAATACTTTAAATCCTAATTTTGCACTCATAATTCCAATACTTAGACCGAGGTTTCCTGTAGAGCCAACGGCAACTGTATAAGATCCAAAGAAGTTTCTAAATGTGGCACTGTCTAGTTTAGAATAATCATCATTAAGAGTAAGAAGTCCATTTTCAAAAGCTAAGTCCTCAGCATGTTTTAAAACTTCGTAAATGCCACCGCGTGCTTTAATAGAACCTGAAATTGCCAAGTGACTATCACATTTCACAAATAAATCCCCTTGAATCTCCTGTGAAAAATAACCTTCCATCCAGCTTTTCATGTTAGGTACCGGGCGGGTTGGTGACTCAATAATACCACCTGTTGCCACAGTTTCAGGAAAAACCTTTTGTATATAAGATGCAAATCTCTTTAGTCGGGCCTCAGCATCTTTAACATCTGCATCGGATAACTCAACTTTTGAAATTGCAGTCTCAAAGTTTTGTAGTTTAGGATTGGTCCAGAATACTTCTTTTAGTTCAATCATGTCTTTTAAAAGTGGATATTCATCCACCCATTGATCTATTGACCGGTTTAGTATCATATAAGTTCCTCACTTTCCTATTTAATCATATTTAATTTTCGTTAAATTAATTAAATACAGATTAACATCACTCAGACTTTGAGTCAAGCATCAATTAAATTTAGTTAAACATAATTTAAACACACTAACTTTTCTTATGTCAGTCTCTAGCTATTTTCTATGCCTTTATTGTATAATATTTATATTCAATCAAGGAAAGGAATCCCCTATGGACGATATAAATATTGGCGAAAAAATAGTTGAATATAGAAAATCAAAAGGTTTGAGCATTAAAGAACTATCTAAAAAATCTGGTGTAACCTCCTCGATGTTAAGTCAAATTGAAAATGGACATGCTAACCCTTCTATCAACTCCTTAAAAACAATAGCTAAAGCACTCGAAGTCCCTATTTTTAATTTTTTCATTTCACCTATAGACACAAGTTCTTTGGTGGTTCGGGCTGACCAACGTAAAAAAATGATTTTACCTGACAACGATGCATTTGCTTATGAGCTTTTATCACCAAATACAAATGGTTCCATTGGTATGATGCTTATGACCTTAAAACCTAAAACATCTTCCTCAAAGTCCCTTATGGACCACCCTGGTGAGGAAGAAGCTTTTGTAAAAAAAGGACAGATTGAACTCTATTTGCATGACCAAGTAATCATTCTCGAAGAAGGCGACAGCGTTCGTATATTACCAAACATGGCCCATAGATGGCACAACCCATTTAATACTGATGCTGAGGTTATCTTTGCTGTAACACCCCCACTATTTTAGTGATTAGCATAATGGTCGTTACCAAAGCACATGTTACTCTCTACGTGTTAAGTAAAAATCTACAATTCAAACATTTCACTGGTTGCTGTAGCATATGCAAGTTGACTTGTACAATAAAAGCTGGATTTCTTTAGTGAAATCCAGCTTTTTCTTTATAAATAATCCACCCAAATTGTTAGGGTCTTTTTAGTAACTCTTTCAATTTATCCATCCACATGATCACATGGTCAAAGTCTTCATTTTTGGCTGCACCCTCTAATTCTAAAATACATTTGTATAACTCGTGAAGTTGCAAATTCCCTGAGCTTCCTTTTAAACGATGGGCAGAAATAGCCAAGTTTTCATAATCTCTAGACTGAACCTGTTGAATGAGTAAATCCATTTCTTCATTGATCTGTTGATTGTACATTTCATACATGTCTTTAAGTTCATCAAGTTCGATTTGAGTCACAGAGTGTAACATGTTCATGGCCTCTGTCATGTACTGAGGCAATAATTTGTCATGTCTGTTCCCATTTTTAACTGCCTGATTTTCTAAAATTTTATTTAGGCGGTCATAGTCGATGGGTTTACTCAAATAATCATCCATCCCCGCTTGATAACACTTCTTCTTGTCTGTTTCAAAGGCGTTAGCAGTTAGTGCAACAATCGGTGTTCTTCTTCGGTCCTTCTCAAAAGTCCGTATTTTACGTGTTGCTTCATAGCCATCCATCACTGGCATCTGACAATCCATAAATATGATGTCATAGTTTTTTACCAGAACAGCTTCATAAGCTTCACGGCCATTTTCAACCACATCACAGCTAATGCTTTTTTTATCCATGTATTTCTTAAAAAGCTTTTGGTTGGTCGGATTGTCTTCAGCAAGCAATACAACAAGTGATAATATTTTGTTTGACACTTTACTTCCATTTTGGTCTTGTACCTGTGTTTCTTCACCAGTTCCATCATCAACTTGGATGCTGTCTCCCATACCCTCTTTACTTAATAAGGCATGTACCTGACTCACAAACTGTGACCGCCTAAATGGTTTTGACACCAATGCATCAATCAATCCATCAGATAGCTCTTCCATCTCCCTACGATCATTTGTTGAACTCATGATGATGACTGATAAATTTTCTAAAATTGGAATTGCACGTATAACTTCTGCCAGTTCAAGTCCATTCATTCTAGGCATTTGATAATCACTAATGATCAAGTCAAAGGCCTCATCTTTTTGTATGCCTTTTAACATAGCTGTAATTGCTTGGTCTCCGCCTTCACACTCTTGTATAAACTGGGTATATTGGTCTAAGTAGCCTCTGGCAACTTTCCGATTTTTCATATTGTCATCAACAATCAATATACGTTTATTTTTGATGGATTCAAAAGGTTTAATTGATACTTCTTTTAGCTGACCGATTCCAACGGGTAGACTAAAGCGAAATGCGCTCCCTTCACCAATTTGGCTACGCACATCCATCTTGCCTCCCATTAAGCTTACAAGATTTTTGCTAATGTTTAACCCCAGTCCTGTACCTCCATACTGTCTAGTTGTAGATACATCCGCTTGAGTAAAGGGTTCAAAGAGCAGTTCGAGTTTATCTTCAGCAATACCAATACCTGTGTCTTTAACTGTTATGTCTAAGATCCATCCGCCAGTCTGATCCCTTTTACCGTTAACATATAAAGTGACTTCACCTTTTTTCGTGAACTTAACTGCATTTGAAATAAGGTTAACTATAATTTGTTTGATTCGGGTTGGATCTCCAATCATTACATCGGGAATATTACTCTGAATAATAGGATACAAGTCAATGTTTTTACTTTTGGCCTGATTTATGAACATAGCAATGATGTTATCAATCATTTCCCTAAAGTTAAAACTCACTTTTTCAATGACCACATGCCCTTGCTCAATTTTTGAAACGTCTAGTATGTCAGAAATCAACTGTAGTAAAGTCATACTTGCACTATAAACTTCACCTACATAATCTTCTTGTTCTGGGTTCATTGGAGTTTGTTTAAGGAGCTCTAAAAATCCTATAATCCCATTCATTGGTGTTCTTATTTCATGAGACATGTTTGCCAAAAACATGCTTTTAGCTTCATTGGCCCGGGTAGCTTGTTCTAAACTGGTCTGAGCATGGTCTTTTTCCTCTGAAAGTTTTAGAATGTTTTCTTGCCTTGCTGTGTTATCAAGACAAATACCAACAATAGACATATTACTATTGTTAAAACCAACGGTATTGGCAATGGTCCTTAAATGTCTCACATCACCTGATTTTAGACGTATTGAAAAGTCATAATCAAAGCGCGTTTTTGAATCAAGTACTTCCGTCATTCTTGTGTCGAACTGTTCTAAATCGGTCTTTGACAGATACTGTCTCCAAAATCGGATAGGACTTCCATACCGATCCGCTTCATGTAAATCAAACAGCTGGTACATAGCATCATTCCAGTGTAAATCTCTGGTTTCCATATTGTACTCCCAAATGCCTATTTCAGCTGTATCGGTTAAGAGGTTTATCTTTTCAAGCATTTTCAGGTTATCTCGCTCAAGATTTCGTCTTTCCGATATGTCACGCCATGCAACGAGCAAAATGGGATCTAATTCGTCAGATGGCAATGCTGTTAAAACTATTTCAGCAGGAAACATTTCCCCATTTAACCTTCTATGGGTCCATTCAAATTTATGTGATCCATTTTCAATAGCCAGATTAATCATTTCTCTTGCCTTTTCATCTGACCGACGTCCATCGAGTTGTGTTTTGGGTGATATATCCAGAGGAGTAATCCCCATTAAATCTTCCTGGTCAGCTTTTAATAGCTTTAGACTGCTTTTGTTAACCTCAATAAATCGTCCTTTTTGAAGCAGTACATATGCATCCCCAGATACTTCAAATAAAGTTTTAAATAGCTTATCATCAATTGGTTTTGATTTAACCATTATGTACTCCTTATTCTACTTCTTTATCCTCCACTGGGAACTCTTTTCTCCCGTCATCATATATAGCAAATCGTCCTTTCGACCTGTGGTGTGTTGGGTCAGAACGGTCCCATGGCCATCCTCCAAAATGTGTTTCTTGATAGTCAGCATACGCCTGTTTAATCTCTTCTCGTGTGTTCATAACAAAAGGTCCATACTGAACAACTGGCTCCTGAATAGGTCTTGCTTGAAGATATAAAAACTGAGCTTTGTCTTTTCCATTTACTATGTGTAATGGTTGCGAACTCATAAAAGCTTGATGATTTCCATCTAAAACTTCTGTATTAATCGTCAACTGTGACCCTTCATAAAAGTAGATTGACCTGTTCACGGCTTCAAGTGTTTCTGATAGGTCTAAACTAGCACCTGCTTCCATAGTCACCAACCATATTTCTAGGTGATTTTCAGGGTCTGCAGCCCATGAGTCCGGGGCTGGTTTTGGTGCTTTAACACCCTCATACTGACCAGCAATGAGTCGAATGGACGACGTTTTATTATTGTCATCAAGACTAGTAACAATTGGAATTTGCTCATTCCATAGCATTTTATAATGTGGTTTAACAAACTTGTTTTTCTTAGGAAGGTTCAGCCATATCTGAAATAGATGTAATGGATTGGGTTTGTCCTTATGAATGAGTGGAAACATTTCTGCGTGTTGCATTCCAGAACCCGCAGTCATCCACTGGACATCACCATTGCCATACCTACCTGCTGCACCTCTTGAGTCAAAATGATCTACAATACCTTCAAGAACCACTGTTACAGTTTCAAATCCTCTATGTGGATGTTCTGGAAATCCAGGAACTTCATGACCATGATACATCTTCCAATCATTGCTTAAATCAAAATCTTGACCTAAGTTTCTTCTTGAAAGAGGCATAGCTGGCCCCTGATTATCTGTTCCTTCTGGATATTTGTCTTCATGATGTGCACAAAATAGAAACGGATCTTGCATAAGCCACTGGAATTCCAACATCTTGATTGTTTTTAATGTGGTCATTTTGTCCCTCTACTTTCGGAATGCCTAAATTAAAAGTTTAAGTTTTCAAATTTATGGTATCTATGATTTGGAGAAGTGTATTTTATTGCCTAATTCTTATATACCAAATGCTCACAAAAACTATCAGAGCAATGGAGGTCTTATGAAATATAAGTGTGAAGTGACAATTAATTTACCAAGAGAAGCTGTTGTTGAGTTGTTTAGGAACTATGACTTAAGAGAACATTGGCAGCCTGGTCTTATTCGGCTTGAAAAAGTTGAAGGTACTTTAGGTGAAGTAAATGGCGTCTGTGACATGTACTGTAGTATGGGAAAAAGAGAAATGATCATTCGAGAAACAGTTCTTGAACAACACCTCCCTGATTATATTACATCTATGTATGTTTCAAATGGTATGGAAAACATCGCAACCGAAGAGTTCATTGCAAACCCTAACCACACTACAACTTACGTAAGTGAACAGGAGTTTTACTCCAATAAAATCATCAATCGCCTTTTGCTGGTCTTTTCAGGAAAAATGTTCCGCAAGGCCACTCAAGATGCCCTTGAAGCATTTAAAGCTTTTTGTGAAGGTCATGATTTACAAGATGAATAAATAAATACCGTACACTTGCCTGCAATATGCTGGTTCATTGTGTACGGTATTTTTGTGTCTTATTTCCCTTCCACCAGATTTTTCGCAATTCCATCTGCTATGTAAGGGTCTTTATAAATTGCTTCTACCATCTTTTCAAGGTCATAACTTACTTCAATAAATTGAGCACTCACATTATCCGAGACGTCCATCAACATATACATTGCATTACTGTTGCCATGTTTTGGTTTACCTACTGAACCTGGATTTAAGTAGTGAATCCCCTCACTTTGTGTGTGATAAGGCAAATGGGTATGACCACTGACAATCACATTGGCATTCGCAAACTGACCAATTCCATTCAGAAGTTCTACATCGTCATACATGTATTCCGAAATAGAGTTTGGACTGCCATGAACAAATAATACCTTATAGGCTCCTATCTCAAGTTTTATCTGGTCAGGCAAAGTTTTAAGATACTCAACATCCGCTTCACTTAGCAGTTTATTAATGTATAGGGCCGATGCAGACTTTTGTGCATCTTCATATGACACGTCTTTAAAAGTTTGGTCAGTCACCCGATCTAATCCTGCTATACGTTCATCATGATTTCCTTTTATAACTAAAATGTGGTTCTCTCTAATGTTTTCAATTACCTCATGTGGAAATGGCATGTATCCAACTAAATCCCCCATACATACAAGGGTATCTACATCTCTTGTCTTAATATCTTGAAGCACACTTTCTAAGGCATATTTGTTTCCGTGTACATCACCTATAACAGCTATTCTCATACTCTCTTTCAACTCCAACTCTTACTTCAACTATAAAATCAACTACAACTTTAAGTTTACATCATCATATCATAATTGCATTATATGTTTTTTCAACTTAAATTAACAGGAAAAATGCTACCTAGACTCGAAATAATCTTTTACAATGTAGTTGTACCCACCATCATATTTGAGTCTTTCTATCCCCTTATCTACTAAATCACGTAACCAAAGCACGTCTCTTTTCTTAGGATAAAAGAGGTATGAGTCGTGTCCATTGGCATTTAACTCATGAATGGTATAGTCTGCCATGCCCACTTCTCCTAGATAGTATTTAACAACATTTTCATCTTCTAAAATAATTTCGTACCGGTTATTGCTAAAGCTTTCAACCAAGTCTGAACTTGATGGTTCAATTTTTACATCTAGTCCTAGGGTGTCTAATTTTTTATAAATGCTTTCTCCATAATCGTAACCACGAACACCTCCAATATACTCAATATCTCGGTTAAATCGGTTACCATCATACACAAGTTGACTGTCATTTCTCACAGCCATATCAAAATCCAACATAAAAATGGACACATTTGAAAAATGTAAGTATTCTGCCCGTTCCTCTGTTTTTAATCCTTCAATAATCATATCCACTTCACCGTTAAATCCCATGTCCATTAACCGTTCCCAAGGGATTGGCTTTAAGACATAATCATCAAGACCAAACCCTCCAAGAGCTAAGGCTTCTTTAACGGTTTCAATGCAAATCCCCACCGGTCTTCCATCTTCATTTGTATACTCATAAGGTGGAAACTCAGGGTATCCTATTTCGATAGGTTTGCGGTCATACTGAATGTTAAACAGACTTTCAGGAGGTGACTCCATGTCATAACTAGTCAATAGTTCATTATAAGTTCCATTATCAATGAGTTCTTTTAGCCCTTTATCGAATAAATCAATGAGTTTGTCTGCATCAGGATAATCAGACCAAACACGAATGGCGTGGTAACGCATTGCATACGGAGTCTCGTAACTTCCTATAGCTAGGTCATCGACTTGACTTTCTGCCAGTACATCGTAAATTAGCAAGTCTATTTCTCCCGATTTAAGGGCCTCTATACCTTCAATGTACGAGTGTACCGCTGTGGTGGTAAGATCTGAGTACTCTACATTTTTAAAAGGATCACACCCTGGATTAACCCCTAATTTCAGTCCAAGCAATGACTCAATGTGGGTGTAGTTTCCGCCTAAAGGATCATCAGTTTTCAGATAATAAATCTTGTAAGGAGATGCATAAAAATTGTTTGTAAAAAGAGAATTTTCATATTTAGATATATTTTGCGAACATCCTGGCAATCCAAAATAAATATCTTTGCCCAATTCCATTTCAATTTGATCTGCATCTGCTGAATCGAAAGTTACATCAATATTATACTTTGAGAAACTTTGCCGGATAATATCGTTATAAAATCCATATCCCGATTCAGAATACAATTTGCTCATTTCGCTTTGAATAAATACCAGAGACTTGCTGGTATCAACATTCGTAGATCGTATTACGGATTCACTCCCCTGCCCATTGAGGTCTTGATTTTCCGTCTCTACTCGAATGATTTGCGAATCTACAGTCTCATTTTGCACTGCACACCCGGTTACTGCCCAAAGTATAGCGCACAACACACTACACCAAATCCACATTTTTTTCATATCCATGCCCCCAATCATTCCATACATCTACAAAATACCCTTTCTGCTCTAAAATATACACAAAAGACAAGCCAAATTTGGCTTGTCTTTTAAAAAATATATACATATGTCTATTTATTGCATATTTCACGTCTTATGTTTTAGTCAAACTTCTCGAGTCAAATTTACTTAATCTAATTTACTGAGTCCAATTTAGTCTTATTTTTTGGGTCTAAATTATTTGGTCTAACTTATTTGGTTTGACTTATTTCTTCTGCTATGGGTTCATACTTAAATGTTTTTTTATGAACATACATGGCTGTGTCCGCTCTATTAATCAAGTTTTGAATAGAATCCGATTCACCTAACCAACTAGAAGTTCCCCAGCTCAATGTCCACTCTTTTTTTACATGACGTTGACCCGAATCTTTAAATGTATCAATAACACGTTCCATGATGGTGTTGATTCTTTCTGTTGAACAATTAGGTAAGACAATCATAAACTCATCCCCACCTAGTCTCGCAACTTCATCAGTTTTGCGAATATTAGCTAACATAGCTTGAGCAGCTTCTTTGATCATCACGTCTCCTAATTCATGTCCGTAATGATCATTTACCGTTTTTAGATCATTTAAGTCAATATAAATAATTGATATGTCCTCTTCACGACGCATAGACATTTGAATATGTTGTTCTAACATTTCATTGATGAATCTTCGGTTATAAAGACCTGTGAGTGGGTCAATTCGCGCTTGATTCTCAAGTTTGATTTTATAGTACTTGTTTCGAATCTGGTAGTTCCCTAAAGACCACCCCAAGCCGGCTAATAGAGGAATCAAAACCACATTTCCTATCTGCAGACCTAAAACAATTCGACTGACTTCGTCCTCAACAGAAGCCTGGGGGACATTTATAGCCACATACCAGTCCTTGCAGCCAGCTTTGTTAGCAGCCTGATTCATTGGACACAACTTTTTATAATAAAGCCAACCACCATCTACCTCTGTTTTACCCGACGTCCATGTATTCATATCATGCCAAGCTTCTGGATTTTCTGAAAACATTCCTTTGGTTTTTCTAGCCTCTATAACAGATCCAAACTCTAGTTCCGCTGAAGGACCTTTAAGAAAGTATCCATTTTCATCAATTAAGTACCAATCATCATAAGTATGGGTATTATGGGCACTTATCATTTCAAACAATGACACAGCTTTATAATTTAGAACAACCATACCAAGTGGCTGTATATCATCATATAACATGGTCGAAATTCGAATTACTGGATTATAGGGTTTTACTATTTCTCCCCCTGTCATTTCTAAATCTAAATCGCTTATAAATATCATGCCTTTATCAAGCTCTACAGAATTCATAAAGTAATAACGCTCACTTTGATTTAATAAGTCTTTGTCAGCTTTAATCACCGCGATGCCTTCTCCCTCTTCACTTACTGAGATTTGTTCATCTCCATTTAAGTCGATCAGGCGCATTTTATCTACAAACGTATTGTATTCAACTAATTCTTTAAATGTGTTCTCACTATCCATTAATGCAAGTTGGTTTCCCTTTATTGCTCGACTGGTTTGGGGAACAACTGATATTTGATGCACGTAGGTAGAAGCTTCATCAATGGTGTAATGAATTTCTTCTTCCATGTGTTCAAGGGCATTAAACTGCACCTCATCTAACTCTCTTAGAATGTCTGCTTCAATAGTTACATAAATAACCACAGATATACTCATCATAATGGTGCACAGTAACAAGGCGTAGATTCCCCCACGAACCCGCGCTTCACCTGTGTGTTTTATATCTTCATTTGTCAGTTTCTTTTTTCTTGTCATCGGATCACCCACTAATGCAATTACAACCTGTCAAAAATAATCCCTTTTATCAACTCAACATAAGATACTGATACCCGTTCGTAACCAGTTCAAAAGCAAAGGATGTGATTCTCTCACATCCTTTGTAAATAGCATATTAATTTAGTGTTTGTGTGTTACAACTTCCCGGATGTCTTCTAAATCTTTAAGGATCGTTTTTTCCATTGATGATCTCATCATTTTACCGAAAATGAAGTTCATCACTCTACCACCCATTGTTTGTGGCTCACCTTCAAATCCCATGGTTAGGACCTGGTGGTCTCCTTCTTCTTCAATAGACATGGTTGAGATATAAACCATACCATGGCTTTCTGCTCTGGTTTTATAATAGTGATTTTCTTCTGACTCAGTAATCCACATAACTTCAGTGGCTTCTTTACCATACATGGTTCGCGTTTCTTTCCATTTTAGCCCATCAAAGGTTTCAGGCTTTTCTAGGACTTCAATTTTGTCAATGCCACTTATATTCTCTTGAGAATGTTCAATATCAGTAATCACATTCCAAATGTCTTCTTTTGATCCATCAATCGGAAGGGATACGCTACATTTCATAGGCTTCTCCTTTCATTAAGCACATACATATCAAAATTCTTTTCACAATATTTGTATACCCATTTTATCTATTTTTTAATATTCTTTTTTATCACCTGTATTTGCATGTCTATTCTTTTTGTATTCATACATTCTTTCATCTGCAACTTCCATCATATCTTTTATTGATTCGAAAATTCCTTCTTGATTATGTGTCATACCATAGCTAACTGACATTTTAAAAACACGTTCTTTCTGTAAATTTATCGTTAATGCAGATTCTTCAATTTTTTTAACTATCTCTAACGCTTTATCATAGGTTACATCAACCAATACCAGTAAAAACTCATCTCCACCTAGACGTACTGTGATATCAGAGGATCGAACAGATGTCTTCATAGCGAATGCGAAATCTTTAATGTATTCATCTCCTACACTGTGTCCAAATGTATCATTCACCATTTTTAAACTGTCTAAATCAAAATAGCAAACTGAAACATTGGTTTTACATCCGTTGTCAAACGCATTTAATGAATCTAACAGACCCAATCCAGATCTCCTATTTAGAAGACCAGTCATTTCATCAAAAGTGGCCAACCTTGTTAACTGATTCTGCAGTTTAATTTTTTCTGTAAGTTCGTATTCTACATCAATTAACTTTTCTTCTAATAACTTTCTTGACATCTGGTCACTCTCTTTAGCTGCCTTATAACTTTTGTTAAATATTATTGTCATTATTGTAAAAAAAATAAAATTGAAAAAAGTAAAAAATGTTTCACTTGTTAATCCCACTAGTAAAACCATCATCATAACAAAGAGAATCAAGTTCACAAACAGAATTTGATCCACCCATTTTCTAGCATTACCTGCCAATAATGATGTTCCAACTATAATGGTCATTCCAACTTGTATTGCACGATCAATGTGCGAAGGACTCTCAGTAATGAGAATATAATACAGCAAGTCCGTAAATGCCAAGGTAGTTGCAATACAAACAAAATAAAGTTTTGACAAAGTCGAATCTGAAAACTTAAATACCTCTGATGATAAAATAAAATATCCCATGAAAACACATGCTACTACAACCCTAAGGAATGTAACTTTGGTGGGATACATAAAAACATTTACATCTGCATAGATAAAAATACTAAACGCAACAAAACCCAAAATCGACCCAATTCTGCTTTCCCAATTTACCCTTGAATATTTTCCACCCATATATCCTCCCCAAAATTAACTATAAGTATTTATACCAATGCTTAAACATTAATACACACCTATCTCTCTATCATATGCGTTTTGTAACTTAAGTTACCGCTTGTAGTTTGTTTCGAATGTATACTGTACCTGTAAACAAGATTGAAGGGAGAAAACAACATGACTACATTAACAAATCTAGAAAGACAACACCACGATATTTACGAGGTATTAAATAAGACTAAAGCACTTATCAACACAACAAACTTAGAAGACAGTGGACTAGAAATTGCAAAAAATATTAGTATATTGGCCGGCAAACTGAAGATTCATTTAAACAACGAAGACAAGTACCTTTATCCAGCTCTTCTTAAAAAAGGAGACAGTGCCCTACAAGTCAAAACTGAAAAGTATATAAACGAGATGGGTCATTTAAGCAAAACTTACATGTCATTTAAAGATAAATACAATACACGTTCAAAAATACTGGCATCTCCACAAGCTTTTATTAAAGAAGCTAATGAAGTATTTGAAGCTGTATTTGAAAGAATGCACCGTGAAGACTCTGACCTTTATGTTCAGGCAAAAGAACACGTACACTAGTCTGTAAGACACTATAGTGTCCATTTCGTTCAACAAATAATACAAGGCCTACATTTCTCTTATAAAAATGAATCTCTTTGTCTAAAAAGGTTGAAATTTAAAAGAAATTCTATAGTATATATGTAACGGTTAAGTTATTTCGGAATTTTCATATTCCGAGGATACTACAGAACTCCAATAATGCACTTGTGAGAGAGAGCTTTATTTATAATAGGAGGCACTATGTCAACACTTCACTTTAAATCAACTAGATCAGGCGCTGAGAAACTTAGCTTCGCTGAAGCCGTTGTTAAAGGGATTGCGTCAGATGGCGGTCTTTTTGTACCAAGCGAAATGCCTCAAATGAACTTTATGGATGAATCCTTAAGCAAACTTTCTTACCAAGAACTTGCTAAAGTCATTCTGAGCCAGTTTACTACTGATTTTTCAAAAGAAGAATTAGACGCGTGTGTAGATTCTGCATACGATGCAAAATTTAGAAACAAAAAAATTGCACCTCTTCATACTTGTGGAACAGCTTCATTTATTGAGCTGTATCATGGTAAGACTTTAGCCTTTAAAGATATGGCTCTGTCCATTCTGCCTCATTTTATGAAGACCAGTGCTAAAAAACTGGGAACAAAAGAGGACATTGTCATTCTTGCAGCTACATCTGGTGACACAGGCAAAGCAGCCCTTGAAGGTTTTGCAAATGTGGAGGGTGTAGAAATCATCGTATTTTACCCAACCGATGGGGTAAGTGATGTACAAAAACGTCAGATGATTACTCAAGAAGGTAACAACACCCATGTATTTGGTATTAATGGAAACTTTGATGATGCTCAAAATGGTGTAAAAGTTATTTTTACAGACGAAAACTACAAAGCTGATTTAAAAGAGAAAGGATACATTCTTTCCTCTGCCAACTCTATAAATATCGGTCGCTTAGTACCTCAAATCGTTTACTATGTCTACTCATATTATGCGCTTGTAAACGCAGGATCAGTAAAACTAGGTGATCCAATAAATGTTGTGGTTCCAACAGGAAACTTCGGCAACATATTAGCAGCATATTATGCCAAACAAATGGGCCTTCCAGTGAAGAACTTCATTTGTGCATCTAATACAAATAATGTGCTTACAGACTTCTTTAACTCAGGCAAGTATGACTTAGATAGAAGTTTCATCCCTACAGTTTCACCTTCTATGGATATATTGATTTCTAGTAATCTAGAGAGATTTTTATACGCCATAAGTGGGGGGCAAGATCAAGTCATTGGTCAACTCATGGCTGACTTAAAAGACAAGGGTTTGTATGAAATAACACCTTCAATGAAGGAAGAAATGAAAAGCTTTTACGGCGGTTTTGCAGACGATTCCAAAACGGTGGATGCAATCAGCCAACTTTATAAAGAGTACGGCTATACTGTCGATACCCATACAGCTGTAGCCTACCAAGTGTATGCGGATTATGTTGCAAAAACAGGTGATGAAACTCAAACACTTATCGCTTCTACTGCCAGTCCATTTAAGTTCCCACGAAGTGTACTTGAAGGTTTAGGTGAAGATGTGAGTGCTTTTAATGACTTTGAGCTTGTTGAACTGCTTTCTAAAAAGGCGGATCTGACAATTCCTGCACCTATTAAAGACATTGATAAACGTCCAGTACTCCATAGTGGTATTTGTGATAAGAGTGAGCTTGATAAGGTTGTACTTGGTGTTTTGAAATAAATAATAAATTACACTTAGGCTAATAGCTGGTCACAAGATCCGATTAACTATTAGGCCATATATGCTAAATTGTGCTTATAAAAAAAGCCTTTGCGATAACACTTCGCAAAGGCTTTAATATTTTCATTTATTTAATAGAAGCTTTAGATTAACCACTCACCCAGAAGTGAACCTATTAGCTCAACTGTTACTTTTGCCGTCTGGTTTTTCACATCAATGATTGGATTAACTTCTACAAACTCAGCACTTACAACTTTCTTAGTCTCAGCAATCATTTCAAGTGCAAGATGACTTTCTCTGTAAGTTAGACCACCAGGAACGCGTGTACCTGTTCCAATAGCGTGAATCGGGTCCATGCTGTCCACATCAAAACTCACGTGGATACCATCTGTACCTTCAGATGCAATCGCAATTGCGCGGTTCATAACTTCAGTCATGCCAAGTCTATCTACTTCATGCATTGTAAACACTGTAATACCAAACTCTTTTAACATCTTTCTTTCACCAGCATCTAAATCACGGCAACCGATCATTACAATGTTTTCTGTTTTGATCTTCTTGTCCGTTCCACCAATGTTCGTTAATGACTCATGACCGTGACCAAGGCTTACTGCCACAGGCATTCCATGAATGTTTCCTGATGGTGAAGTTTCAGCTGTATTTATGTCACCATGGGCGTCAAACCAAATCACACCTAAGTTCTTTGTATGTTGAAGTACACCTGCAATTGTGCCAATAGCAATACTATGGTCACCACCAATAACCAGTGGGAAACGACCCTCTTTCATTTCTTGGTCAACGCTTTCGCATAGTAGCGTGTTGACTCTTGCAACTTCACCAAGATTTTTAAGGTGTGTACCTTCAGTTGTTGAACTCTCAGGTTTAACAGCTAAAATGTCCCCTTTGTCATTTACGTCATAACCAATGCCTTCAAGTCTTTCAATAACACCTGCGTATCTTAGTGCTGCTGGTCCAAGGCTAACGCCTGCTGTTCCTGCACCTAAGTCCATTGATACGCCGATTACAGATAATTTTTCATTAATCGATGGATTCATATCACTTTTCCCCTATCATTATTCCAATAATTGTTAAAAACTGCATAATCGAATGTATAATGCATATACATTGATATTAGTGGCTTGGGGATGCCTTGTCTACCCCTTTTCGCATATCTTTAGATTTCATTCAAAGAAATTTCTAAAAAATCAAAAAAAATCGCATGATACTAATTTAACAGACCCAATTTGTGTATACGCATAAAAAAATCGCCAGTTAAAACCAGCGATCCTTAGTTTTGCATTTATTTTACTTCTTATTTAATATATTTTGAAGAATGAACATCCTTTATTATTCCATAAGTTCATGTTAGTGTTCCATAAGTTCCAGTAGAAGCGTACGCATTTCTTCTGGTGTGATCTGAACAGGATTTCTTCTTGTAGATCCTTTTAATGAATCTTCTACAAGTTCTTGAAGGTCACGTTCAAATGTATCTTTAGCAAGGCCCATTGAATGGAATCCTTTTGGCATGTTTAATCTTTCATTTAAAGCAAAAAGTGTTTCAACAAAGTTTTCAACTTGTAAACGTTCACTTATGCGGGTTAACTTTGCTTTGACGATTTCGTCCCTAGCATTGAAACATACTACATACGGCAGAGCAATGCCATTTAACAAACCATGACCATAGTTATATCGACCACCAAATGCATGGGAAATACCATGTGCCATACCCAAACCTACATTGGTAAAGGCCATCCCTGCTAGGCACTGGTAATGGTGTACCTTTTCACGGTATTCCAGGGTATTTTCTTCATAAGAAAGAGGCAGATACTTCATAAGTCCCTCAATTGCACTTAATGCAATGGGTTCTGTAAAGTCATCTAGATTATGGTTTAAGTAACATTCTACCGCATGGGTTAAAGCATCGAGTCCTGTTTCAGCCACAACATGAGGCGGCATAGACAGGGTCAAATCAGGGTCAAGGATTGCTAAGTCAGGTACAAATGCATTAGACTTTAGGCCGATTTTTATATTTTTCTTTTTGAAAGTTATAACTGCAGCTTTAGTCACTTCAGTTCCAGTTCCTGATGTGGTTGGTACAGCAACTAATTTCACAAACTTACGACTTTGTGGCAGTTTGTAGGTATCAAAATCAAGATCAAAACTTAGTTTAGGATATTCATAAAAAAGAGTCATCACTTTTGCAGCGTCAATAACAGAGCCCCCACCAATAGCAAGAACAACATCTGGTTTAAACTCTCTCATTTTTTCAACGCCATTTAAAACAATACTTGTACTCGGGTTGGCGGGAATTCCAGAACATAACATAAAGTCTTTTCCAGCCCCTACAAGTATGTCCTCAACTTTATCCATGGTACCGTGTAGAAAGGCTGATTGGCCACCTACAACTATAAAAAACTTCTCAGCATTAACATTTCCAATTTCCTTAAGAGCTCCTGATCCAAAGGTGAGTTGGTCACCCATTAGTTTAATAGACTTCATCATATATCGTCCTTTTCTCATCATTGATGCAACATATGCAAATTTCAAGGTTATATGTATAAGCTCTTATTTATACTTCCAAGTATCAAACTCTTCGTCTGTGTAATCAAAATAATTTTTACGTGCTTCATCTGAAAATCTTTCAAAAGCTTCACGTGCCTGACCATCGATATTATTTGAATAGGCATTAATCATAACATCATGAGAAATGTAATCTTCACTCATTTCAACAAATCCTGTATCTTTAATCCAAGAAACACTGCTGTCATACCCTCTTGATATAACACCTGAAACCACTTGTTCCCCATCAATAGTTATATTAATGTGTCTTTCTTTTTTTTCTATAAGATACCTATCAATCCTTCTATGTTTAACAAGACCTTTTACAGGCATTTCTTTACCAAAATAGATACCCCGAATCAGGACACCTCTATCTTGTGCAGAGACTAAAGCTTGTTCTAATATTTTTGATTCTTCTTCCCAAAGTGACACAGCGATTCTTTTTTCAGCACGACCTATTAGTAATTCTATAAATGACAAAATATCTTCATAGCCTTTTATTCGAATCATTCTTCTGTCTTCTTTTTTTGAGTCATATATGTCTCTTGTATACGTTTGAACAGACTCAATAACCTGAGTTAATTCTTTTTTTAATTTATCAATTAATAAATTGGGTTCTAGTGGGAAATAGACCGTTGCCTCTTCGTCAGTTTGTTTAAAGACAACACCTTTTTCTTCCAAATTGCCTAAAACCTCATAGATTCTTGATCTAGGAATACTGGATATTTTACTAAGTCCATAACCATTTAAAGGATAAGACTCTAGCAGTCCCATATATGCTTTAACTTCATATTCGCTGAATCCCAAGCGCTTCATATCATTGATTATATTGTTATGTTGCATTGTGATTCCTTTCTTCGTCGTGTTTGTAGTATTCTCCCTCTATTTTAGCACAAACATGTTAGCTTTGTTTAACACATCTAGTAGTTGAGTATCAACCATCTAAGACTATCAGGAATATGTATACGCTATCCTTCTAACAAATAGCCTTATTATACACAAACAAAAAAACGGCAGATAGTCTGCCGTTTTGCTTAACTCATTATTATTTTCTAATAAGAACAGTATCCAGTTGCATAGGCCAGCTCTCCATAATCCCGTTTTGGTATACAGTAATAATATCTCCAACCGCTAAACTGCCTAAGTCAAGTTCAGCCATAACATGACTGGCACTTATTGTGTATTCTCCGTTTTGGTCATCTTTTAAAAGAAGGGACATAAAACCTTCTTCTGTCCTTGTGATAGTGTCAATTTTAAGTAGTAGCTTGCTGTTTTCATTAAGGATCATAATTGAACTTGGGCCTTCACCAAAGTCCATATAATAAACTGTGACCGTATCATTGACAGCCACCTGTGACGGTTCATAAGTAGATATTTTTAGAGTATTCCCACCATTTTCAATCACCACATAAGCATCTGTACGTTCCACAACTTCACCCGTTTGGTTTTCTATGATCTGACCCATATTTGTATGTGACGTTGTATAGTCTTCACGTGTGAATGCTTTTAGTGTGTTTTGGTCTTGTGACTTAATTAGCTCCACTTCTTGGCCAATGTAAAAATCTAATCCATTGCCATTGTACTCAAACACTTCTATCAAGTCACCACTCATAATATGAATGTAATTTCCATCAAACTCTACAATATTTCCTACTGTGATTACATCCCCAACTGCAATATCATCTGTTGGGCTGATATAATATCCATTTGGCGTTTCTTGACGATTTTCTTCATCTAACTTATTTTTATCAACGGATACTGTAGTTTCATCAGTATCTAAATCTACACCTGCTTCTACTTGAGGAGCTGTACACCCTAACATGGATAATGCCAAAATGCCCACTGTAAAATATGTCATGTATTTCTTAAAAATCATAATAATCTCCTTTTCTAATTAACTGTTATGCCTATATGACGTACGTCAGTTAGAAAAAGTTCCATGTTTATAAAATTATTTTAACCCGAACATGTCCTTTGTTGAACTTGTAAAGTAAAAAATCGCCCATATAGTTGGGCGATTATTAGATATCATTATTTATTTACTTTAAAACACTTAAGTCTGCTGGCTCACCAAATATAATTTCTTCACCATCATTGATGACAATACAAGGGAGTCCAACACGACCAGCTGCCTTTATTTCGTCAAAAACAGGTTCAGTGTCACGGTACTTAAGGAACTTCTTAAGATTTAACATACCTTCTGAAATGTCTAAGTAAGCAAACTTAATGTCATTTTCTGAAAGAACCTCTTTCAGTGGCTCACACGATCCTCAATGCTGGCTTCCAAATACGATGATTTTTTTCATAATTATCTCCTCTCAAAGTAAATGCTTCACATTTATTATAATGTTTCGTGGCGCTAAATAATAGAGAAATTTATACATTCACTTCTGGTTTGTATTCTATTGGAGTAATCGTATGTGATGCCTCTTTCATAAATTCAATGAACTGGTCTGTTTGAATTCCAAGGGTTACTGTATTTATGTTGGGATGAAAATTGATAATTTTAGTTTCCATTAACTCTGTATCCATAAAAACCTGAACTTCATCTTTTGAATCTTCTAATACAATAAAGGGAGAGACAGAACCCGCAAAAGTATCAAAGCGATTTAAGGTTTCTTCTTTTGCAAACTTTAAACCACTCACACCAATCAGAGTACCAATTTCCTTAAAATTCATCCTTTTGTCTGCCTCTAAAATAACTAGAAAATATTTGCTTCTTTTCTTATTTGTTAATAACATGTTTTTGCAGTGCCCTCCTGGCATATCAACATCACATGCTTTAACATCTTCAACTGTAAATAGGGCAGGATGGTCGTGTGCTACATAATTGACCTGTAAATCACTGAGTTTTTCCATAATAACTTCTGGTTTCATACTTGTCCCTCCTTTAATATCTTTACTATTTCTACCATAATACGCCACATTTGATTGGCCTTCAAGCAGGAGGGTAAATATATTTTGGAGGTGGTACAATGTATACGTGTGTAGACTGTGGTCAGGAGCATTCATCATTCACACGAAGTGATGGCGAAGCCTTATGTGAAGCTTGTGCTAATAAAAACTATGAGCCGTGTATTAAATGTGGTCGTTACATTGATCCAGACCAAATACATAACAACAAAAAATGTGATATTTGTAATCAGGAATAACTAAAAGAGGTGTACTGGTCATAGTTTGACTAGTATGCCACTTCTTTTTTATCGCCGTGAATAAGTCTAAAAATGAGCCCAAGCAAGTAATACTTATAACTATATTCAAATCTCATAAACACCTCTAGATTTCCTGTTAACTTAAACAACACTTTCTTAAGTGCATAATACGAATGTAAGCAAAAAGGGCGTCCCAAAAGGCGCCCTTTTGTGAAAAGTGTATTGGGGGACACTTTTCTTTTGTAGAAGGACAAAGTGCTGTGTCCAAATCTATCAAATGAAATTAGTAGTCATTGCAGTAACCACTAATTTAAAAATAGTATAACATACGTTACTATAGTAGTCACTATTTTTTCGATAAAAAGAAATTACTCCAAACTTTTTATTGGGTTAACTTCTTTGACACACATTGATGATTATCTTCCACGAAAAGAAAAAAGTGTATGAGGTAAACGCATACATGCGTCTCATTCACACACTTTCTTAACGACTTAATAATTGTCAAATTGTGCTATTGAAATTATTTTGCAAACCTTATTGCGTACAACTTTAGAAAATACTTTATGCAATAAATTTAATATCCATATACGTCATTTACTAAGATAACATGTATTCTGTCATAGTCTCTCTGTTTACGTATCATGGTATATGCTGAACAAATTCGGTCTTTATGACTACAATCCACACAGTAACCTAGTTTTGCACATGGGGTACCCATGTTGAGTCGTTTGGCATTCGCTGGTGCTGCAACTTCTCTGTTTCTAACAACCGCAGCCGCTTCATCTTTAACAATTTTATTTATACCACAGACTACAATTACCTTTTTAGGTCCCCAAATCATTGCAGCTACACGATTGCCTGTGCCATCGACATTGTACAAAGCCCCATCTTCTGTAATCGCATTTGTGCTTGTTAGAAAGGCATCTGCATAGAATGTCTTTCTATAAATTTCGTCGCGTTCATCTAAACTTATGCCTTCACGGTATCTGTCATATAAGTCCACGTTACGATTTCTAATATGGTCAACCACGCCAAGTTCGAATAATGACATTGATCCACCAAATGTCACTTTCTCTTCATCAGAAATTAGGGTGTCAATAATTTTCAAGACATCTTCTTTTGACTCAGCCAAGTGGGCATTCATATGGTTGTTTTCTAAACTTTCCATAACTCTTTTAACACGTAAGTTTTCAATATGTTTCACATTAGCATCCATAATACTCTCCCTTATGTTTGTTTATCTTAACTCCCTAGTAGCCATAGTATTTTAGGTCTTATTCAAGCTATACATGACAAGACAAGACAATTCACTGCTTGACGTTTTACACTTTTCTTGACATTATTATATAACTTAAAGAATTCGATTAAAAACCGAAAAACTTGATTATTGCAATCGAATAATTCGATTGATTACAAGTTTAAATTTTAAGTGTTTCGAGGACTTCAGATTACAAAAAAACTATGAGGAGGTTTCAATGGAGATTCAACATATCATTACGTTTTTGAAAGTGGCCGAGCTAAAGAACTTTACCAAAACAGCTCAGGAGCTAAACTTTTCTCAATCTACAATTTCTTTTCATATAAAAACTTTAGAAAAAGATTTAGGCATAAAGCTGTTTCATAGAGACTCTAGAAAACTCTCCCTTACCTTTGAAGGAAAGATGGTTCTACCCAGTTGCAAAAAACTCAGAGATGATTATTACAATCTGTTAGATGTAACCAAAAGGTCTGGTGAAGAACATACGCCCATTCGCCTTGCTACGGTTGGATCTTTCTTAATATATCGTCTCAGCGACATCATCCAAAACTTTAAAGAACAATACCCAACTATCGATTTTCAACTAAGCAATAGCAGAAGTAATGCCTTTGCTGAACTCATAAAAACAAATATGGCTGACTTAGCATTTTTTGTAACGCCAGATTTGGTAGACGATAGTATTAACCTCATTCACTTAGGTCGAGAACCCATGTACCTTATTTATCCTAACTCTTATACTTTTAAAGATTACAAGGGACTCGCACTTGACCTTACGGCTTGTTACTCTGAAACCGGATGTTCCTACAAAGAAATATTTATGCAATTCCACACCAATCATCTAATAAAACCTCAGTCCAGCCTTGAGTCATGGTCTGTTGAGATGATCAAAAAAAGCGTTATGAGTGGTATTGGATACTCCATTCTACCGCGTATGTGTATTGCTGATGAAATGAACAGTGGCCAGTTCCAATTTGAGAAATTGGATTTCAACAAGTACTACATTGATCTAAATTTTGGATACCGTAAAGATCGTGAACTACCTCCTCATTTAAAACATTTTACGGAGTTAGTAAAAGAGAGTCTTAGATAAAGGCCTTAATACGCATCCCATTACTCATTGTAAAAACCACTGTAGAAACACAATAACTGCAAATACACTATATTAGATCCTATTTGAGGAGGTATGTTGAAATGAAAACTCCAGAAAACTATTCAGGTTTTGAAATTGGTCCTATTAGACCCCCAAGCGAAGCAGCAAGTCTACTGGTGCGTGTCACACGCAATTGCCCCTGGAATAATTGTAAGTTTTGCGGTTTATATAAAGGTGCAAATTTCAGTATGAGAAGTAAAGCTGATGTACTCCATGACCTCGACTTAGTAAAAATGTGTATTGATGTCTTTCGCTCGATTGAAGGTCAATCTGATACCCATAAAAAGGCTGCACTCACACAACTAAAATCCGATCTTGGTCGAGACAACATTTGGGCTTACTCTGTTTCTACTTCATGGTACAGAAATGGTATGAAGTCTGTTTTCCTTCAAGATGCAAACAGCATGATTGTAAAACCACAAGACATGGTAGATATTCTTCTACGTATTCGAGAACTTTTTGGAAACATCGAACGCATAACCTCATATGCCCGTTCTCATACCATAGCAAGAATTAGTGACGAGGACTTACTAGACCTTGCAGAAGCAGGTCTAAACCGCATTCATATCGGTATGGAAACAGCTAGTGACACCGTCTTAAAACTGGTCAACAAAGGGGTAGATAAACAAACACACATTATTGCAGGACAAAAGGTTAAAAAAGCTGGAATACAGCTTTCTGAATACTTTATGCCAGGACTAGGCGGTTTAGAATATAGTGAAGAAAATGCACTTGAGACTGCAGATGCAATAAACCAAATAAATCCGGACTATGTTCGTATTAGAACCTTAGCCGTTACACCACGTTCTGAACTATTTGAAGACTATGAACAAGGACTATTCACACGAACAAACGACATAAAAATGGTAGAAGAACTGCATAAAATGATTAGCCATTTAAATGGTGTAACTACTTATATTAAAAGTGACCACCTACTGAACTTAGTTCAAGAAGTGGAAGGACAACTCCCACAGGATAAAGACAAAATTTTAAAAGCACTTCAGTGGTATTTAGACCTGAGCGTTAAAGAGCAAAACATCTATAGAATCGGTCGTCGTACAGGCTTAATGCAGTTTCAAGAAGACTTACATGACCACTCAAGAAGGCAGGCTGTCCTAGATGCTATCAAAGAAAATAACATATCTGGACACAACATCGACTCTGTTGTTGATGATTTAATGAACCAATTTATTTAGCGAGATGAAGGTGTCTTGGGAGACACATAAATCAAAAGCTCAAATCATAAGTAATTTCCTCCTTTTCAAGGAGTGTATTACATGATCTGAGCTTTTTTTGTTATAGATACTTTGATCAGATTAGTGAGGTAAACATAGTAGACAACTCTTATTCTCTAGAGTAAAAATCCCGCTACTAAAGAAGCTACAACAATAAGAGGTGCAGGTAACTTCTTGGTCAACAATAATGCCACTGTAATGGCTGTTACTGCTAGGTTGTCAAAAGCAAAACCACTCTTTTGCATCAATACCAGTGCAGAGGTTGTAATAAGCCCCCCAGCAATGGCATTAATTCCTGTAAGTGAAATTTTGATCGCCTTGATTTTCTTTAAGTTCTCCCAAATAGGATATACAAAGAATATGAGTAATAATCCGGGTAAAAATATACCCACGCCACTTACAAGTGAGCCTAATACCTGCATGGCATTACTTCCACCTCTAGCCGCCATACCACCTGCATAAGCAGAAAAACTAAACATAGGACCTGGTAATCCTTGAACAAGACCGTACCCCGTTAAAAACTCTTGGTTTGTCATATACTCTTTAACTTGGACAAGTTCCGTGTGCATTACGGGAATTACCACCTGTCCACCACCAAATACTAAATACCCGTACCTATAAAAACTCTCAAACAAATCAATAATTCTATGGTCAAAGGTGTAAGCCAGACCTAAACTACCTAAGGCAAAGATAACAAATGCAATAAAGAACTTCCACGGAGGATTCAGCTTAACATGATTCCAAATATCTTTTTCCTTAGAAAGACCAATACTAACCGCTCCACCGAATAATAAAACCAGTGGAAATACCCAAGGAGACCGAATTAAATAGGTTACCACTGCTCCAAAAATTAACAATATTAATGTCATTGGTCCTTTTAAAACCTTTTTGCCAATACGGTAGGCAGCAACAATTATAAAACCTACTGCCATAGGCCCGATATACCTTAATCCATCTTGGGATATATTCATACTTTCAAGGGCTTGATATAAAAATGATAATCCCGTCATCATAAACAATACAGGTAAAGCCCACACTAACATTGTTAGAAATGCCAAAGCTGGGCCGCCCGTTTTATACCCGATAGAAACAATGGTCTGTGAACTCGTTGGCCCTGGCAACACACTATTAAGGGCAATAAGCTCAACCAATTCTTCTTCGTTCAAATACGCTTTTTTAGTAACCAATTGATCTGTAAACACACCATAGTGCGCTGCGGGTCCCCCATATGCTCCCAGAGAGCAAATCAAAACATCTTTAAGAAATGTTGTCCACCTGGTATTTTCAATCTGCCTTGATTTTTCTTTCATAAACGACTCCTTCTATACTTTTTCTCTTATAAATCGGGCTTTTCATATCTAACTGTAGTCCTAATCATTCATGTAAAATCATTAAATGTCTCTACTCGAACTTCAATTCATTTGTAAAAAATCAGGTCATAATTTATAAGTTGTGGTTGTGGATGTTGTTATCGATTTTCGATATCGCATACCGTCATTATAACAAAATCCATCTACTTATCAAGCATAATTTTGTTAAATCTTATTAAAAGACCAGATCTTATTATCTTTTAAAATCAAATACTATATTGAAGATAAGAAAAAGTGGTAGACAGTTTATTTACTATCTACCACTTTACCTATAAGCCATTCGACTTTGTTATTTTATTTATCAGAATCATACCTGTTTAACTTTTTAAGCAAACGTAGGAGTTCTTTTTTTTCATCCATTTCAAGTGTTGAAAAAACTCTATCTAGTTCATCTAGATGTTTTGGAAAGATCTCTTTGATTTTGGAACGCCCAGCATCAGTTAACTTTATAATAAAAGCGCGTCTGTCCTCAGGGTCACATTCCTTTGTAACCAATCCTTGTTTTACAAGATTTCGAATTACAACCGTCATATTGCCACTCGTCGATAAAGTCTTGGAAATAATCTCATTTATATTCATAGGTCCAATATGGTACAAAGACTCAAGAACACCAAACTGTGAAATTGTTAATCCGTATTTATTAAGAACAGAAACAACAGCACGGTCTTCTGGTAGCAATGAACGACGAATCGCAATTACAAGTTTCAAATTCATATTACTTTCTTCGCCATATATATATTTGCTACTAGCTGATTTATTCATGAAACCCCTCCGTTGACTTAACCAGAACATTTTCTTTCTAATACAAAGTATCACTGATTATTACGAGTGTCAACGCTTGGAAGTTTATTAAAATCCGGCAACCTTCTTTTCTATTTGCTCGAGTGCTTGTGTCTTAATCTGTGAAGAACCATCGTTTGAACTCATTGCTGTACCTTCAAGAAGAATTGCGTCGTAGTCGTTTACACCCATAAAACCCATTACTGTTTTTAAATAACTATTTCCATGTTCCATTCCAGCAATTGCGGGGTTAGAGTAAACACCACCTGTTGCGTGGATGTGGAAGGCTTTTTTTCCTTCTAATAACCCCTCAGGACCATTTTCAGTATAGTGGAAGGTCTTACCTGCGATCATTAGTGTATCGATGTAAACCTTCACCTTTGGAGGTAATGAAAGGTTCCACATTGGTGTTACAAAAATATACTTGTCTGCGTCTATAAATTGGTCTGTATATTGATCAATAGTGCCGACTTTTGCCTGCTCATCAGCTGATAAGTCTTCAAATCTAACACCGCTTGAAAGTTTGCCCCAACCACTAAACACATCTTCATCTATAAACGGAATATCCAAATTGTATAAGTTCATTTCAACAACATTGTCTTCCGGATTATTCTTCTTATATAGTTCAATGAATTGTCTACCTGCTTCTAAACTAAATGATTGTGTTTCTTCTTTAGGGTTAGCTGTAATATAAAGTACCTTGTTCATGAGTATTCTCCTTTTCGATTGACTTAATAGTTTTTATTACTAATTAGTGATATTGTTTTAAAATTTAACTCACCTGTTGATTGTTTTAGGTGAGGTCTTTTGTTGAATTTATATTATCACTAGTTAGTACTAAATTCAATGGTGTTTTTGAAAACAATTTGTGAACAGGGTTACAACCCTTGAAAAGACGTGTAAGTGCACCATTAAAAAACTCGGTATAAATCAAATTTTCATGATTTATACCGAGTTTTAATCTTGTTTGCATCATCAAGCTTAAATATTGCACATTCTAGGGGTTAAATTATGTCTATTTAATCCAGCATTCCCCATTGCCTTTAAGTTTACACATTAGTCCCTAACTTTAAACTTACCCACAATACCTGTAAGTTCGCTGGCATTTGACCCCAGTTCATCTATTAAATCACCAACAACTGCAATAGACTCCCCTTGTT
>Ga0209272_10000634_pt1 | contig 27002 bp, 28 predicted proteins | sample tdDd002_FD_187125 | JGI IMG/M metagenome (GOLD analysis project Ga0209272, IMG submission 187125) | Marine sediment microbial communities from the Atlantic coast under amendment with organic carbon and nitrate - tdDd00.2 (SPAdes)... | ecosystem: Environmental > Aquatic > Marine > Coastal >... | reverse complement strand
TTTTCTCTATTGTGCTGTTCCGTTGGGACATCAATGTGCGTGAATCTGCAGTATTAGGTTTAGTGGGGGCTGGTGGTATCGGTGTGGTACTTAATGATGCGCAAAACCTATTTGAATGGCAGAAAGTCTCTATGGTACTGGTAAGCATATTCGCTGTAGTGGTACTAGCTGAGGCGCTTGTGGTTCATGTCCGTAAGAAGCTCATTTAACGCGTTTGGTGGGTTTCAATAAAATAAAAAGGCAGGGGTTTCCTGCCTTTTTTGTTGAGCTGGGCGGTATCGATAAGCCCAGTAACGACCTTGGTTACAAATACTTTTCGATTGGCAGTAACTGTAAAAATGAGGATTGAAAACGCTGCCATTTGCCAGTTTCTGGCTCGCGCTTAAAGGTTTGCTGTGTGGAATGCCAACGCACGTCACCGTCTTGTAAATCTAAGTACCAACTGTTCTCTATATCCATCGCCTCATTGATATCCTTTGCAAGGCTCTGTGCAACTTTCACGTCATCGATGATGAGCAATGACTCGGTGTTGAGGTAGGTAGATCGCAAGTTAAAGTTGAACGAACCAATGGCGGCAATCTTGTGATCAAATACAGCGGATTTAGCGTGCAGTCCGTAGCCTGTTTCAGGCGCGCATTTAGTTGCATCTTTAGTCGACTCTTCACAGACTGGTGCTTGTGGCTTTAACTCAAAAAGCTGTATGCCATGTTCAAGCATCTCTTTGCGTCGGCCTGCGTAAGCTGAGTGGTTAGTGACGAGATCATTGGATGACATCGAGTTGGTTAATGCCTTAATCTGCACACCATTTTCGCTTAGCTCTTGCCAATCATTGAGTTGGCGATCGTCAAACACGAGATATGCTGACTCCAAAAGAACTTCTTGGTTCGATTCGCTGGCTAATTGATTCAGGTATTTGGCGGTCGCTTTCGGCTCTTTAGTGTTTTTTTCATCAAGAGGCGTCGTCTGATCGTAAATGAATTTAGCGTGTACTTGATTCATGTTCGCTGATAGATCAGCTAAAAATTGCTTAGCGTTTGATTGACCTTGTGGCAGTTCTGGGTAGTGTTTGTATCGTGGTATGGCCGCATTGTTGAGCATCGTCAGATCGACTTCAGTTTCATCGCCTAATAAATCCACAGGGTATGACCAACGGCTGTCCCAATATTGGTTAAAGCTCGCTTGGATGTCATTCACGACTGCACCCATTGCCAATACATCTCGGTCGCGGAAATTAATCTCTTCAGATAAATCAAAATACTCATCACCAATGTTACGGCCACCAACCACAGAGAAGACGCCATCAACGGTAAAGGACTTGTTGTGCATTCGGCGGTTTAAACGCGAAAAATCACCAAGCACATTGAGCCACTTGGCTACGCCTCGGCGAGTCGGTATTGGATTGAATACTCGAATTTCGGCATTTGGATGAGAATTCAGTGCAATCAGCAGCTCTTCTCTCTCGTTGAGGTTAATGTCATCAAGCATGACTCGAACATGAACACCTCGATTGGCTGCCGCGATTAGGCGACTCGCCAAATAGGTACCTGAGAGATCGGAATTCCAAATGTAGTATTGAATATCAATGGTGTGCTCTGCGGCTTCGATGAGTGCTAAGCGCTGGGCTAGTGCATCCCAACCTGTCTCTTGAAGCGTAACTGCGCTGTATTCGGAATGAATTTGATTTGGCCAATAGCTATCGCTCAGTTTAGACAGAGTACTGCTTTGCTGTGTCGTCGGCGCTTGGTTTGTATGTGTTACTTCGCTAGGCAGTGACCCACAACCTGTGAGAACAGAAATAAGGAGTAAGCTAGAACTGAGCCGACGAAACTTAGGCATTAATGGTAATTCCTTGATGCTAGGGGTTGTTAATAAGAATTAAGAGTATTAGCACTAGTATAACAAAGCCACCACTTATTATGTTTATCCTTCGCTACTAATAAAAATGTCAATTTCAAACTAAACTTGAGTAGTGTCCAATGTCGTTTGGAGGTAAGCATGGACGTTTTGATTCAGTTTGATGAGAAAGGGATGTACCAAAATTACCCGTGGGATCTTCCCGTCCCCTATAATAAAGGCGAAGTTCATTCGGTGAGCCCTTTGTCGGCAATTGTTTTGATTGATCAAGCTCAGGCTCATCTCTATCTCAAAGATGAAGATAGACGTCTTAGCTTGTTAGAGAAGTGATCGTTTTTAGTGAGGAGGTGAGGATTTGAAAGCAAACGAATTTGGCAGGAGAGCATGACTCTCCTGCTGTACTTTTATCACTACTTCATTTGCAATAACTTCAAACTGTTCGCAAAGGGTATTACTTGCTTAAAGTAGCGAATATTGGGGTATCGCGCTCTGACTCGTTACGATGAAAACCTTCTTCGCCTTTGAGCTTTTCATGCATCGCTTCAATGAGTTCACGATCGACCTTAGCAAAATACAAATCTTCTTCTGCTTTACCGCGTAATCTGAGTTTTTCCGTAAAGTCCATGAGTTGCCTCCTTGGAATCCCATCTACGTACTATAAGTATAGTTGGCAGGGCACCAAGAGGCCGATTATCTACGATTAGAATTATCAAATTGAGAGGTCAGTAGGCTTAGCCATTCGTCCTTAATCGCGAGTCGTTTTTGAGTAAACGCATCTTCCAATAACTACCCGCAGCGGTATTTATACGATGGACTATGCTTGTGAACTTCGTGTTCTAATTCTGAACATTGTTGTTCAATCCACTGATAAAAAATCGCTCCTATGCTAGTCACTTTTGAGTGTTTCAAAAGTATATCGAGGCCGTAGCGAACATCAGAGATAAGCTCCAATGTCCTAATGTGGGACTTTTGGATCGTTGCAGTGTCGAGTGAAGGAGATTGGCTAACAAAATATAGGGCAGTCGCCGCGATAGTGTGAACGTAGACCCCCTCAAATATTCCGATTAGCGGCCTTTCATCTGACCGCCATGGGACCGGGAACCTAATATCATTATTGTTGGATTCGAAAATGGGGATCAGCTCTTCCAGATAACGCAGTTTGATGTGACCCATTTCATGAGCAAGAGTCTCGATGTTCTTAAGAATCGAATGATCGGTAATCCAACACGCGCCTTGGTAAGAGGAGATAGTATACCCATGAATTGTCCAACCTTTTGGCTCTCCCCTGGGTATGATGATGGATATGTACTGATCGATATCGTTCGCAATACTAGGGCAATGTTGCTTTATTAACAGGTAGGGAATTTCATAGGCGTTAGTATTGTAATTAGTTGGAAAGTTAATGACTGAATTATCGGGCTGTGCAAAGTAAGTTGTTCCGGTACGTTCCGGAACCATGTTTTCATTAAATTTCATTCTTAGCAGAGGGTTAGCATTGGATAGGGTGATTTTTGAGTGTGTAATTTGATACTGATTGAGTTTGTGAACTGGGGCGTCGACTTCTGAGACATGTAGTGTCGTGTTTTCTCTGTCGTAACGTAGCGAGCACTTACATGTTTCAAGCTTTGTATCACCGTCAAGTTTAAACACTTTTTGTACATCCCATGTGACTAAGTAGCCGTCGACTAACTTGATATTTTTCTCTGCGGTATCCTCTGATAGATATGTCATGCTATTCCACAGGCCCATTAAATCCTGTAAAGCATTGTTCTGATTGTCAGAGACTAAACTCGTCGCTAATTGATTAAGCCAAGAACGAAATAGAGGAGAGGAATAGAGGCTTTGACTGATATCACTTGGGCTACGACTCAATGTCTTTAGGCTTTGATTGATATCCTCATGCCAAGCACGTACCTCTTCTTTCATTAATAGGATATGGCCTACGTGAGTTAGCAGTTGAGCTTGAAAGGAACAAGAGTGTTGCTTTAGTTGCACAGCATAATCAGGAGAGGTGTTATTAAGTAAATCCAGAAGTACTTGAGCTGGATTCTTTGCTACTTCGTTTACTAAATTCATATCTATTCCTATGCCGTGCGATTGGGCGTCACTTCTAGTGTGGGCAGCACGCGTTTTTTTATGTGTTGAAAGAGGTACATCTCGTCATAACATAAAACGGATCGTCTATTTAGAACCATACCGTCAGGGCCGTTCCTCCCTGCTAAAAAACCACCACCACACAATGTTTGATGGTCACAAGAGTTGCACTCTTCAGGTGTGAAGCGGTGAAGGTTAAGTAGGTTTTGAAACCCCGAATCAGAGTGAAGTCTTTTTATTGAATGGTCGACGATATTATAGGGTGTTTCTGCATTCCTATTTTTTGCAACTCTATAGTAGTCGGGGTATTCAATATTTCCGCTGGAACTGACGACAAACATATTGAGTGTGTCGTTTACTAGCGCGTCAACATGATGATGACTACCTAACATTAACGATATAACGTGGTTGAAAAGACGAATATTAATAGAGGGATCATTATGGAACCACCAACAGTCGAAGAGCTGGGCGTACCATATTCCTAAATTAGGAGAGCACGCATATTCCTGTTCAGACTTTCTGACGTCATCCCAAGGTTTGCACCCATAGTGATAGTGAATGGGAAACAATACATCCACATTCTTTATCGGTAGAGATTTTACCCATTGGAAATAATCTTGTGGCGTGGTATCTGTTTGCGGAACACTTAAAATACCTTTAACCAGTGAACGGTATTTGCTATTTAGTATAAAAGACAAATTATGGGATATAGACTCATAAGATCCTTTTCCTGACGGTGTGATCCGAAAGATATCATTCACCTTTTTTGGGCCATCAAGGCTTAGGCTGAGTGATACATTATTCTCTAAAAGCAGATCCAGAAGTTGCGTTGATGGTAATTTGTATAGATTGGACTGCAGGCCCAATGTAATCGCTTTATATAAAACCGGGTTGTTTTTGATATTGTGAAAAAAAGACTCGAATCTTTTGAGCGGCCACAATGTAGGCTCGCCTCCATGAAGTGTTATATCAAATTGTGTCAGACCTTCTTGTTCTATATATTCAGCCAGTCGTTGAAGAAGCATGGAGGCTGTTTCTTCGGGCATATTTTTATGATTTTCTTCGTAGCTGTTGTCCTCTAAGTTGAACATATAGCAATACGTACAATTCAAATTGCAGTAAGAGGTCAGTTTGACTATACAACTTTCAAAGCTCATATCGATAATAAGCCACAGAAAACTGTGGCTTAACTCCTTTACCAACGTAGTCCAAAAGAAATACTAAGGGCTGCAGGGTTAAATCCTTCTTTACCCTTGAGCTCCTTTAAAGCCGACTCCATAATCCTTGATTTAGCGACTTCTCTTTCGATATCACTAACGTTTGACTTAATTTTCATATCAAGATTTCTAAATGCTTCGGGACTGATTTCTAACTTCCCGATGGATTCAATTTTTTCAATTGGCATATTAATTTTCCTTAATTAGTTTCCCGGTTTATGGTGAGGCAAATATTGTTCTATTAGATGAAATAGGGACCCGTTCACTATATTTCTATAGTATCGTTTGTGTTACCCGATTTCTAAGAACGAATGGATACAGTCTCTGCCCTTTAAAATGATTGACTAGTTTTATATATAGTGCGTGTAACAATAATGAGATTATGAAATTTTCTTCGAGATTGTAATTAAAGTTGTTTTATTTCAAGTGGTTAGAATTTATTTTATTTATTGGAAAGCTGTGGTATCTAGGTTTTTTGTGTTTCGCTGATGGATATGAAACACCTTTTTTTTTGATTCGTATTCTTATTTTTTAATTAAACTTTATTGATAGTGTTTCTTCTAGACCGGATTTTTTAATTTTATTTTAATTATTAAGTTTATTTCGTAAGTTCCATTTTTGATAAAAAACAAGCACTAAATATAATATTCATTTATGAGAAGTTTTTTCCTTATTCAAGGAATAGTATTATAAATAAAGCAAAACTCCTCCCCAGAAAGTCTAATGACGAGTGTGGTGTTGATATCGCTTCTAGTTAGCGTGTTCTCGTCAACAGGAGCCCCAAATGTCACAATGATTATTGGGGTCTCACTGTTTAAGCTAAATGGAATCATCCATTGTTTGAAAGCGTGAGCGCTATTCTTTGTCCGTAATCTCTAACAGCTGATGAGTAAACTCTGCAAAGCCAAACCCACCGGGTTGACTCATCACTTTGGACGGTTTGTGTGTGAGTTTATCCCAGTAATGCTCGATGTTTTTGACGCCAACGGTTAAGGGGAGTGTCTCAAACATCTGTTGGTCATTGAGGGAGTCACCAACGTAGCAACACCTCTCGAGAATATCTTTCTCCGTTAATCCTTTCGATTGTAGAAAAGCAAAGCTGCTGTTGCGTTTGGAGTGCTCGCCGTACCAAGCGTTGATGTGGATTGAACTTGCAGTGGCGTGGGCATCTAGCTGGTGGATTTTAGTTAGAATTTCTTCTACAAGAGCACTATCGAGAGGTTCTCTATTCTGGCCAATATCAATGGCGACTTCACACAATCGATAGGCTTGATCTAACGTTAGATTGATATCAGAGTAGTTCAATAGGATTTGTTCAATTTGAGTTTTTAATTCAGCTTGCCTTGCTCGCATTTCTCGCAGTGGCACAGAGCTCGATAAAGATACCCCTTTCGCCCCTTTTTCCAACACAAATGCGCCATTCTCACCCAGCACTGCATTGACGGGCCAAAGCTGTGCAATGTGGTCGCACCATCCAGCACATGCTCCCGTTACAGCGACGACTTTGATTCCCCGCTGCTGTAGGGATTGCAGTGCCACTAAGGTCTCTGGAGGCAGCTGACCTTGCCAAGTGAGCGTGTCATCGACGTCGGTGAGGACCCACTCAATGTTTTTCCATTCCTTTGAAAGCGTGTTGTCCATTTGATTTCTTATTCTGGTTGTTTTGTGGCACGAGTTTATCGAAAGCTGATAGGTATTTCAGTGAAGTGGATAGGGTTAATCTACAGCTAGGTTAAAGAGCGAGTACCAACAGCGGTGATGTCGTGATTGGAAATACCTGTTGTCACAATGGCAACAGGCGAAATCTTTTGGGGTGGCATATTCTCTTGGCAAACGTTTGTGACAAGTGAGGTGAGTATGTCTCGTTTTCTTATGTGCAGTTTTGCACTGGTTCTTCTTTATCCTACGGCCATTGACTTGTATCTCGTGGGGTTACCACAAATAGCGAAGGATTTGGCGGCATCGGAATCGCAGCTTCACATGGCGTTCTCGATTTATTTGTCAGGTATGGCGATGACCATGTTTTTTGTTGGCCGCTTAGCCGATCGCTTTGGCCGAAAACCTGTGGCGATAGTGGGAGCAATGACTTTTGCGATTGCTTCTTGGTTTGGTGGCGCTGCGCAAACGAGTGAAGCTTTTCTTCAAATGCGCTTTTTCCAAGGTGTTGGGGCAGGTTGTTGTTACGTGGTGGCGTTTGCTATTTTGCGAGATACGTTAGATGACCAAAAGCGTGCCAAAGTGTTGTCTATGTTGAATGGGATTACTTGCATGATTCCAGTGCTTGCTCCTGTGTTTGGTCACCTTATTATGCTTAAGTTTCCTTGGCCGGTGCTGTTCATGGCGATGGCGGGGATGGGAGCTTTGGTTCTTTTGATCTCCACTTTTATTCTCAAGGAGACATTGGCTCGCTCTAACCTTTTTTCCTCGTCAGTGAGTACGACTAGCGAATCATTGTTTGATCGCTTTTTTATCTCACGCGTTGTATTTACCTCAATGGGGGTGACTGCGATTCTTACCTATGTCAATACATCACCAATGATCGTTATGGAGGTTCTTGGCTTTACTCGAGGAGAATATTCGACGGCGATGGCATTGTTGGCGGTAGTGGGTATGTTGACTTCTTTCTCGGCTCCAATTGCGCTTTCGTATTTTCGTCAGAGTACTCTGCTGTTCGGTTCACAATTATTAACTATGGCGTCGGCTCTCATCATTCTCGCGGCTCACTTGAATGGTGAGAGCTCGACTCTATACATGATGGGTTTCGCCTTAGTTAGTATGGGGTTTTCTATGGGCTTTGGGGTTGCAATGAGCCAAGCTTTGGGGCCGTTTTCTCGCAAGGCTGGGTTAGCGAGCTCAGTACTTGGTATCGCCCAGATTTGCTGCTCTGCGCTTTATATTTGGTTGATGGCTTGGCTCGGCGTGTCGGCGATCTACATGTTGCTGATTGCATTAACAACCGCTACTGTTATTGGCATGACACTTATATTATTAACTTCAAATCAACCACATAGCGAACTGAATGAAGAAATCACTTGCGCGTCTTGATCTCAATTTGTTACTGACCATGCAGTTGCTGCTGCAAGAACGGAGCGTAACGAAAACGGCAAAGAAATTGAACGTGACTCCGTCGACGGTGAGTAAGTCACTGGCTAAGTTACGTGATTGGTTTGATGACCCTTTGTTCGTCAACACGCCTCAAGGTTTAAGGCCAACCACTTTGGCTAATAGTATGGAAGAGAGTTTGTCTGATTGGTTGCAAATTGGCAGTCAAATTGTCTCTCGGCGAGGGGATGAAGCACCAAGTGGGGTTCGGTTTAATCTGGGGATAGAATCTCCTCTCTCTTTGATAATGATAGATGAACTGACATCAAGGATTCACCAAACCTATCCCGACTCAAAAGTGAAATTTCATAATTGGGATTACGACTCAATTGATGCAATTACTCGTGGGGAAGTGGATATTGGTTTCACTGGTCGAGAAAGTCATCCTCGATCGAAAGAGTCGTTAGATTTATTACCGTATTTCATTAACTTTGAGGTGTTATTTACGGATTTACCTTTGGTTTACGTGCGTAAAGATCATCCGGCTCTCGAGCAAGAATGGAACCTGGAGACCTTTCTGAATTACCCGCACATCAATGTGGTCTGGGAAAAAAGTGAAAGCTGGGCGTTAGATGAGATTTTGATAGAGCAAGGTAGAACCAGAAACGTAAATCTTACTATGGCCAGCTTTGAGCAAGCCTTATTCGTTGCAGAGAAAGAGGGGCATGACATGATCACCACTGCGCCTAGATATTGCCAGCACTATTGCCAACAGTTGCACCCTAACTTGGTTGCTTTGCCGATTCCTGTTGATCCCGAACAGGAAGACAAGCTCAAGATTCCATTCACGATGATTTGGCACAAGCGCAATAACCAAAATCCAAAGATTAAGTGGCTGCGAGATACACTCAAAGAGTTGTATTGCGATTAGTATTTTTCGAAGGTGAGGTGTTGAATCAGAAGGCTTTAGATTGGATCTAGCGTCTAAGTTTACAATGTAAATCGCCTCAAGTGTTTGAGGCGATTTTGTTTTTATGGCTTGTTTTATTTAAAGCAGACTTCTGCCCAGCGAGCTAAGCCAGCGGTAACAGAGCCAAAGTAGTTCCCGCTAACGACTTGAATGTTAGGCAAGATCTCTTGCACAGCGCCACGCAGTATCGGTGAGCGAGCTGAACCGCCAGTCATGAAAATAGCATCAGGCTGAACGCCACCTTGTTCGACCGCTTCTTTGACTAGCTCGGCAATTTTTTGTTTTGGCGTCTCAATCGAATCAATCATGTCTTCAAAGCTAATATCAACTTCTAGTTGCTCAGAAAGCAGCTGCATTGTGGCTCGGTAGTGAGCGTGATCAGACAAGGCAATTTTGGCTTCTTCTGCTTGGCGAACCAAACGGTAGCCTAGTGTCTCGTGGAAGATTTCCAATAAACGCGCGAGCTTTTCTGGCTCTTGAGCATCCTTTTTCAACTGCTTTAATGTGGCTAGGTTAGAGCGAGAGTAAAAGTCTGCTTGGGCATCGACGCTGTTGATCGCAATCGGGTTCCAGAATTGAATCGTTGGCATCACAATGTTGGCGGTGGTTTTACTGCCAAGGCCAAATGGTGTCATCAGTTGTTTGAATGCCAGAGCAATATCGAGATCGTTACCACCCACTCGTTGACCGCTGTGGGCCAAAAGGCTTTGCGTTCTGTCCGCTTGACCACGCCAGTTTGGTCCCATCTCAATCAATGAACAGTCAGTGGTACCACCACCAATATCGACCACAAGCACGGTTTTGTTTTCCGTTAACGTCGCTTCATATTCTAGGCCAGCCGCAACGGGTTCAAACTGGAACTCAACGTTCTTAAAACCTGCTCGAGTCGCGGCTTTTAGCAAAATACTTTCCGCTTGGCGATTGGCTGCTTCACTGTCACGGCCGTGGAAGTTGACTGGGCGACCAATCACGGTATCTGTAATGATTTGGCCTGCGTCTTGCTCTGCATTGCGCTTGATGTTGTCCATCATAGCGCAGACTAGATCTTCAAAAAAGCTGACTTGTACGTCTCGTAAGCCGGAGGCACCTAAGAAAGATTTTGGTGACTTCACGTAGTAACTTTCGCTGGGATCTTGAAGGTAGTGATCTAACGCGGCTTGGCCAAACGCCACTTCTTCAGCGATGAACTCAACACCCTCTTCGCGGTTCAAGTTGATCGCGCGGCGTAGCACCTGCTCACCTACTTGATCGAGTGGCTTAATATCTCGGAATTTAAACAGGTACTCAGCAACTGCTTCTCGAGTTGGTGCTGATAAGGTAGAAGGAATATAAACACTATCCCCTTCCAGTTTGAGTAGCTTTGGCTCTCCTTGTTCCATCTTCGCAACTGAGCAATTTGCCGTCCCGTAGTCAAAGCCAATAAACATAAAACCTCCTACCATTGAAAAAAGGTCGGCAATGCTACCCTAATGTGTCATTGAATGCCACTGGTGAATTGTTAAGCATGTCTATTTATCTATGAATATAGTAGTCTGGGTGAGTATGAAGTAGATAATGCATTGATTATATTGGCTTAATGGAAGAATGAATAAGAGGTGGTATGGATACCCAACAATTGATGCTGGAGTATAACCAGCAAGAGCGTCAGCAATTTGTTGCCCACGGTGCAGAGAAAGTCGATACCCCAGAGTTGGTTCGAGTGGTTTCTCCTGAGCAGCATGGCAGCTACATCGCCTATTTCTCTTTAACCCTTGAGAATGCGCCCGCCATTATCGAGCGAGAAAAAGCGTACTTTAAACATTTGGGGCGATATTTTGAGTGGAAAGTCTACGGGACCGATTTACCCTTACACATTGATAAACTGCTGCTAGAGCATGGCTTCGAAAAAGCAGAGACGGAATCCTTTATGGTGTTGGACCTAGACTCAGTCACCGCTAAGCATACGCCAGAATCGGCGATTACCACTGTTGATGATGAACAAGGGATTCGTGACGCCATTAAAGTTCAAGAGCAAGTGTGGGGCGGTGATTTCGAGTGGCAATATCAGCACTTGTTAAGTCTTAAACAACAAGCGCCCGACGATGTATCGATTTATGTCGTGTATCACGATGGAGAGCCCGTCACCTCAGCTTGGATCATGTTTAATGGTGAAAGCCCGTTCGCGGGGATTTGGGGAGGAAGTACAGTTGAACAATACCGAGGGAAAGGATTTTACTCCCTATTGCTCAATAAACGTATCGCCGAAGCCAAAGCTCGTGGTAAGAAATATTTAACCATCGATGCCTCTGATATGAGTCGTCCAATTGTTGAGAAGTATGGTTTCCAATTTATCACTCATACCACAGGGTATGAATTTAACGCTGAAGAGTAGGTGAAAGCTATGGAAGTGAAAGCAGCTCATGTGGACTTAGCGCCTGCGGTACTTGATTACGCAAAAGAGTGCCATCAGTCTGGGATTGAAATGTATCGCGCCGCCACTAACGATCCTGTCGTTTACCTAGAGAGCTTGGTAGATCGCTCTAAGGCTGATTCTAGTCAACTGCCGGAAGGTTGGTTGCCAAGTACCACCTATTATTACTTGGAAGATGGAGTAATTTTAGGTGCGATTCGAGTTCGTAACGGTACTAACGATTGGGTTGAAAATGTGATTGGTCATATCGGCTATGAAACGCGTCCATCTGCACGAGGGAAAGGCGTTGCTAAGCACTTACTCTCTTGGGTGGTGAATAATGCGATAGACGAGCGCGTCATTGTTACTTGTAACGTTGAAAATCTTCCATCACGCAAAGTGATTGAAGCGTGTGGTGGAGAGTACTTAGGCGAGCATGTTGATGAGGGTGAAGGTCACGTTTATCGGTACTGTTTTTATCCAATTTGAGACTGATAAAATAGAAGAGTAAAGAGTCGATCTTTGTCTCAGTTAGCTGTTTTTTATGGTGGTAGGGTAGTACGCATAGTAACCAATTTGTTCAATTTCAATGTCCATTTTGCTATCACAACGGAAGAGGTAACTATGTTAGGTGAAGATCATTCATTACTCAGTGAGTTTCCAGAGTACAAAGAAACGATTGTCGCTTTGTCTAAAGCGAATGAAGCGTTTCTTACCGACATGAAGGCGTATGATTTGTTAGATAAGGAGATTAGAACGCTGGAGTTGAAAGACTCCCCTATCAGTGATGAACAAATGCATCAAATGAAACATGATAGAGCCGTTAAAAAAGATAATCTTCATAAGCGTATTGTCGAAGCTCATCAGTAGCGAAATGATTGAAAAAAGAGCGATTCGTCGCTCTTTTTTATTGCCCTTTTTCGTCCATTTTCTCTCCTAAAGCTTATTTCAACTTCCGTAACTTTTATTCCGTGCTACTCTCGCCAAATAATTCCAATATCAATAAGACACAACAATGAATACTGCTTTGCTGGGAATGTTTATTCCAACCTTCTTCTTTGTCTCAATAACGCCGGGGATGTGTATGACATTGGCGCTGACGCTCGGGATGAGTATTGGCTATAAGCGAACGCTTTGGATGATGGCGGGAGAACTGGTTGGCGTAGGCCTAGTGGCGATTGCTGCCGTTTTGGGTATAGCTGCCGTGATGCTTAACTACCCTTGGCTATTTGTTGCACTTAAGCTGATTGGCGGAGGCTACCTGTTTTATCTCGGTGTGCAGATGTGGCGTTCACGAGGCAAGCTTGCGATCAATATGGATGAGCAGAAAAGCGCGCCGCAAAGTGATTGGGACTTGGTCGTACAAGGCTTTGTTACTGCTATAGCTAACCCCAAAGGTTGGGCTTTTATGATTTCACTCTTGCCCCCTTTTATCGATCAAAGCAGCGATCTGACACCTCAGTTGGTTATCCTTGTTTCGATCATTTTATTGTTCGAATTCGTTTGTATGACGCTCTACGCTACGGGTGGCAAAGGATTAAAGCGTCTACTAGGTCAATCACAAAACGTTCGATTGATGAATCGTATCGCCGGTAGTTTAATGATGGGGGTAGGCGTTTGGTTGCTAGTGAGTTAGCGATTAAGCGGGTTTAATTTCCACTGGAAGGGGCCATAAGTGATGCGAATAGCGACTTATGGCCCTTTTTGATCTTAGGTTTGATTAAACTATAATCTTTCTTTGTTGTTATGTTATAACATATCTATAATAACAAGGAGAGAGCATTGTGAGCATAGAAGGCTTAATTGAGCGCATACAAGTGAATTGTAAGCAGAGGGGAAAACAACTAACGGAGAAACGAAAGCTTGTACTGCATGCATTGCTTCGAGCCGAAAAGGCCATGTCTGCTTATGAGATTGTCGATTATTGTCAGCAAGAGCTTGCACAAACAGTTCAAGCCATGTCTGTCTATAGAGCGCTTGAGTTTCTTGAAGCGGAACATTTGGTTCATAAACTCAAAGTATCGAATAAGTTTATTGTCTGCTCACACATAGAATGTGACCACGAGCATGGGATCCCCCAGTTTCTGATTTGCACCAAATGCAACAAAATCAGTGAGCAGACCGTTGATCCTACAATGGTGTCAGGCTTGCAAACCAATGCACGTCAGGAGGGATTTACGGTTGTTCAACCTCAACTCGAAATCAATTGCGTTTGTGATGATTGCTTAAAATCGTCCTGAATGCTTCTACTCGACAACCCCCCGAAAAATATCCAATTAAACAAGGAGAGTGACTGAGATCATGTCATCCACACTTATCAAAAATGCCCGAGTCGTTAATGAAGGGCGCGTTGTGAATGCCGATGTGCGCATTGCGGGAAAGCGGATTGAAAAGATTCATGTGAACATCGAGAGGCAGCCGGATGATATTGTCATTCAAGCTGATGGTGCATATTTACTGCCAGGGATGATTGATGATCAGGTCCATTTTCGTGAGCCGGGCTTAACCCACAAAGGCACGATCGCATCGGAGTCCCGCGCAGCTGTGGCTGGAGGCATCACCAGTTTTATGGAAATGCCGAATGTGGATCCCGCAACGACGACTATCGAAGCTTTAGAACGTAAATTTGCCATTGCCTTTGAAAGCTCTTTCGCTAATTACTCTTTCTACCTAGGTGCAACAGAAGACAACCTTCAGGAAATCAAGCGATTGGATCCAAAAAAGCACTGTGGCGTTAAAGTATTTATGGGAGCGTCGACAGGTAATTTGCTGGTTGAAAACCATGATGCGTTAGAAAGCATCTTCTGTGATTCACCTGTGCTGATTGTTACCCATTGTGAAAGCGGCGCTGTGATTGCTAAAAATCGCTCAGAATTGCTCGCGAATAAGGCTCAGCTGAAGATTCACGATCATCCTTTGTTAAGGGATGACCAGGCTTGTTTCGCTTCCTCATCTTACGCTGTGGAACTGGCTAAAAAACATGGTAGCCAGCTTCATGTGCTACACATCACTACCGAGAAAGAGCTTTCGCTGTTTGAATCAGGTTCTATCGAAGGTAAGCAGATCACCGCTGAAGCGTGTGTGCATCATTTATGGTTTAGTGATGAAGATTATGCAGAGTACGGAAACCTCATCAAGTGCAATCCTGCGATAAAAAAAGCCAGTGATCGAGAGGCGTTAATTCAAGCACTTGATTCGGGGAAAATCGACATTATTGCCACCGATCACGCGCCGCATACCTTAGAAGAGAAGCAGGTTGATTACGAACAAGCACCTGCAGGTTTACCCTTGGTACAGCATGCACTGTTAACCTTGCTCGACCATGTTTATCATGGCCGAATGACAATAGAGCAAGTGGCCTTGAAAGTGGCACACAACCCTGCAATTCGTTATGCCATTGAAGAGCGAGGCTTTATTCGTGAAGGCTACTATGCCGATCTTGTGCTTGTTGATTGCGATTCAACCACAGACGTCACAAATGAAAATAGCCTTTATCATTGCCAGTGGTCACCATTTAACGGCCATCAATTTCATTCAGCGATCGAGCGTACTTGGGTGAATGGCCAACAGGTTTTCGAAAGAGGTGAGCACCCCTCTTGTCCTCAACCTGCGATGCGCCTGACCTTTTCTCGTTAGCCTTTTTTCTATTTAAGTTTTTTGCCAACTCAAACATATGATGATGTCGTCGTGCCTCAAGGTTGGCGGCGTAGGAGTACACATGCATTCAAACGAAAGCCCAATTCTGGGTGTGCCGACCAATATTGTGACTGGTTTTCTAGGTGTTGGAAAAACATCCGCTATTTTAAATCTAATGAAAAATAAACCTAACAATGAGCGTTGGGCCATATTAGTGAACGAATTTGGCGAGATCGGTATTGATGGAAGCCTTATGGGAGGTCAACACTCAGAGGAAAGGAAAGTCTTTATTCGTGAGGTGCCTGGTGGTTGTATGTGCTGCAGTGCTGGCTTACCAATGCAGATTGCGCTGAATCAACTACTCACGGAAGCAAAACCGGATCGATTACTAATAGAGCCAACGGGGCTTGGACATCCCAAAGAGGTGCTACAAGTGCTCTCTTCAGAGCACTATCGCAAAGTACTTAAACTGCAGAAAACCATCACGCTTGTGGATGCCCGTAAGCTGTCAGAGAGTCGATACAGTGAGCACGAAACGTTTGTTCAACAGATTGCTATTGCTGATAGAGTGGTTGGAAACAAAGTCGATCTCTATCACGAAGGTGATGAGAGCTTGCTACTTAGTTATGTAGGTAAATATGCTCGGCCTGATACTGCAGTCAGCTTCGCACAGTATGGTGATATTCCTTTTGAGCTGTTTGAGGGTGAGACGGTAATGTATGAGCAGCATGAGCACCACCACTATCACCATCAAAGAAAACCACTGGCTTCAGAGTTACCCCTCCCCGAGAGTGGGGTAATGAAAGCGAGCAATAAAGGGGAAGGTTTTCACAGTATTGGTTGGCGTTTCGCGGTGGATAAAGTTTTTGAACGTGCCAAGCTAGTGCCAATGTTATTAGCGATTCAAGCTGAGCGAATCAAGGGCGTGTTCATTACTCAAGATGGGGTATTTGGTTATAACCTGACACTGGATGGCTTAACGGAAGTTGAACTTGATGATTGTAGTGAGAGTCGGGTTGAAGTGATCTCAGAACGAAAGATTGTGGGATTAGAGCGAGAGCTACTGCAATGCTTAGTTGACTAACTTTCCGCCCGAACTTAAAAAGTTCGGGCGATTTATTTTTATTTTATTGGCTTTGAATGATTTTTTTCTCTGCTAGTGCCATCGCAATATGAGAGGTGCAGTAGGCGCTCTCATTGATAAAGTGTGGGTAGATGTCATGGTCTTTTTCCCAAAATATATCGTAACCAAACAAGGTTGCGAGTAAGGGCTCCCCCGGTTTTACGACTTCAAAATCTCTCCCACAAATCATTGGATGAACTGTTGCCACCCTCAAACCATCTTCTGAGAGCGGAACTCTGACATCTTCAGTGTAGAAATAAGCCTCGTAGCTGCTCATTTTCTCAATCTCATTTAGATTCTGTTTTTCTACATAATCCAATACATAGCTGAGCATCTTTTTCATTAGCTCTAGCGTTTCAAATTTGAGTGAGCCATGTGCTTGCGATCCGACCTCGATGATGATGCCAAAATCCCCAGCCGTGCATAAATAAGGTTGTTCTTGCCAGGTTTTTTGGTCTTCAAATAAGATGTTTGCTTCAGGCATACGCTGTTTGATGTAGGCACCCATCTTGGTATAGAAAGGATCTGTTGCGAGAAGAATCAGTGTCGCGCCCATATTGCTGGTCGTGTTGTGCAGATCGATAACCAGTTGGTGTTTTTTATGGGCATGTTTGGTGCTCCATTCTTTGGCTAGTTGCTGCTCGTGTCCTGTCGAATCTTGTGATTGATTGAGTGCTGAAAAGGCTCGATTTAAATCACTGTCTAGGTAGCGGCTGTTATTCTGAACGGCTTCGGGATTACCAATTGCACAAGATGTAGTGAAGGTTGTGCGACTAGCACTATAAAGCCGCTCTTTGATCAGTTTTTGCAGATAGATGCCTGACAGTTCATTACCGTGTGTCCCTGCGACAAGTAGAACGTGATTCAATTTTTCCATGGTGTTTAGCGTTCCTCGTCAAGTTTAGATAGCAAAATTGAAGGCTGATTTGATTTTGTGGTTATGTTATAACATAACAATTGTAAATCGGTTAACCCCTCTCAATGAAACACTTTAAAATTTATGCCTTAGCTGTTGCGGCATTTGCGTTTATCGCGGCTTTTTTTATTCCAATGGCGGAAACCCCAGAGCAGCCTTCTCAGCCTTCTGTTGTGATTACACCCGCTGTAGAAGTGCCGCCTCAACGCTCAAATATTCGTGCACACTATTTTGTTAAAGTGGGTGACACGTTGAGCGGTATCTTTGCGGCTTGGGATATCCCTTATCAAACACTTCAAGAGATTCTATCGGCTGATTCGGCGCACCTGCAGCTCGACACCATTACACCAGGTGATCACTTAGAGTTTGTCTTTGACAGTGAGAGCCATGAACTCAAATCACTGACTTACCATGTTAGTTTGCTCGAACATGCCCGTTACCTTAAAGACGGTGAGGGAAAGTTTGCTTATGAATTTCAAGAGGAGCCAGGTGAGTGGCGAGAAGTGCTTTACAGTGGCACGATTGATGGCAGCTTTTCTTTGTCTGCCCACCGAATGGGTTTGTCATCCAATCAGATTGCGAACATTACCCGAATCTTGAGTGACAAAGTCAATTTTGCCAGAGCCCTTCGAGCTGGCGATCGGTTTGATGTATTGGTCAATCGTCAGTTTTTGGGGGAGCACCCAACGGGAAAGAGTAAAATCCAAGCTATTTCGTTCAAGCTATCAGGTAAAGAAGTCTCTGCATTTTTGGCCAATGATGGCCGATTTTATGACCGAGACGGCAATAGCTTAGAACGGGCCTTTAATCGTTACCCAATTGACCCAAAATATCGTCGTATTACCTCTTCGTTCAACCCAAGACGTAAGCATCCGGTGACAGGCCGAATAACCCCTCATAACGGTACAGACTTCGCTACGCCAGTGGGAGCGCCAATCTATTCAACCGGTGATGGTAAGGTGGTTGGTGTGAGAAACCACCCCTATGCGGGTAAATATCTGGTGATTGAACACAATAGCGTTTACACCACTCGCTATTTACACTTGAGTAAATTTTTGGTGAAAAAAGGCCAGCGAGTGAAGCGCGGACAGAAGATTGCGTTATCAGGTGCCACAGGACGTTTGACGGGGCCTCATCTGCACTTTGAAGTGTTAGTTCGTAATCGAGCTGTTGACCCAATAAAAGCGAATCTGCCATTGGCAACATCAATATCGAAGAAAGACAACCCCGCATTTGTTGCCCGTATTGCCGAGTTTGAGGCCAAGGTGAATGGCGATATTTCTCAAGGTTAAAGAAAAATGGCGAGGTGTAATAACCTCGCCATTTTTATAAGCACTTGGCTTTATTGCTATTGGTATTGCTCAATTAACTCTGCTATCCGACCGGACTGTTGAAGTGTTTTAAGACCGGCATTAAAAGCAGAGAGTATTTCTTCCCGTTTAGGGTGGTCTCGGCTGATCGCAATATGTAATGGGTTTACCGCTAAAGGCTGGGCAACAAACTCAAAATCATTGATATCCATCTGATTGGTTTTGACATACCAACGGAAAAAGATTTTATCAGCGAGCAAAGCATCGATTCTATTGGCTTTCAGCTTTCGAACGTTGGTGGCTAAACTGTCCGACTCCATTCGGTCGAAGTTTTCAGCTTGTAAGAAAGTGTCGTCATACGCATACCCCCTCAACGCACCGATTCTCTTATCTGTCAGGCTAGCCAGCCCCGAATAGTCGAAGCGATTACCTTTTAAAGTAACGAAAACCAACGAGTTGGTCAGGTAAGGATCGCTGAAGGAAAGAAAAACTAATCGCTCGCTGCTTTTCCAGACGGTGAGGGCAATATCAAAACGTTGCGTCATGACTTCGCGAAGTGCTCGACTCCACGGTTTGATTGTATTTTTGATTTGATAACCTTGGACTGCAAAGGCTTCTGAAATAATGTCGTGAGCTAGCCCCTTTTTGTTTCCAGAATCAATAACGTAGGGCGGCCATTCATCTTGTATCGACCAGACGACATTCACTGGCATTTGAGCATGGGCAGGCAAAACCAATAAGGCGAATAAGATAAGAGCTCGGGTAAACATACATTGCTCCTCGCTGAGTCATATAAATAAGTGTAGTCACTTGTGGCGAGTTGCTTTGGAACATTTATTGACTCAACGGAGAGCGGGAGTAGTGCTAAGTTTACCGGCTAGGATGACATCGAGTTAGCTTATATCTTGCTTTAGCTGTTGAAGAAACCCTTCCATATAGGCCGTTCTTTTGCGTGCTTCTTGCTTTGCAGATTCGGTATTCATCATCGCTTCGAGCTTAAACAGCTTATTGTAGAAGTGATCTACCGTGTAGTTCTTGTCACCCAGCTTTCGGTCAGCACAAAACGGGTCGTCAACCTGGTATAGGCTAGCACCAAATCCGGCGCTCACTTGCAAACAGCGCGCAATGCCAATTGCTCCTAATGCGTCTAATCTATCGGCATCTTGTACTATCTTTGCTTCGAGTGTGGTGGGGGCAATGTTGGCGCTGTAGCTGTGCGCGCATATTGCGTGGTGGATGCCAGAAATAAACTCGTTAGGATAACCAATGCTTTGCAAATACTCGGTCGCTTTATCGGCGGCAATGGTGGAGCTCTTTGTTCTATCTGGGTGGTTTTTAGGGAAGGTAAAACAATCATGTAAGTAGGCTGCTGGTAGCACTACTTCTATACGGGCGTGTTCTTGCTGGCAAAGTGCAAGTGCCGTTTTTACTACTCTTTTGACATGGCTAATATCATGAGCTGGATCTTGCACCATCTCCCGATTGATAAACTCAAACAGCAATGGTTCAAAACGCTGAATATTATTCAAAAACAGGTCCTACATATCTAATAAATGAGCATTTTAGCATGCAATATGATAGCCATGGGACCGCTTTAACGTTATTCAGGTGCAGTCAGAATCTTAGTAATCGCTGTTCGCCTCTTTAGCTCACTATGGCTTTACTCTATAATTGCCGCGCTTTTATCGGGATAACCCCACTTTCATCTTGGACAAATTATGATTTCGAAAAACCAACTCAAATTACTTCGTGCTTTAGGCCAAAAAAAACAGCGCAAAGCGCACGGCTTATTCTTGGTTCAAGGTGAGAAGAACGTACTTGAGTTGGTAAACAGTGATTTGAATGTGGAACATGTTTTTGCGACCGCAGAGTTCTTAGCGGAGCATGGCACTGAACTGGCTAATTTCGAGTGCATTGAAGCATCATTGGACGATCTCACCAAAGCCAGCACCTTAGTGAGCAATAACGCTGCGATTGCGGTTGTTCAGATCCCACAAGTAGAAAAACCTAAAGCGCAAGGTTTGATGATTGCGTTAGATGGCGTCTCGGACCCAGGTAACCTAGGCACGATTATCCGTGTTGCTGACTGGTACGGCATCAAACACATTGTAGCGAGCACGGATTGCGCCGATCCCTACAACCCTAAAACCATTAGCGCCACTATGGGCAGCTTTGGTCGCGTAACCGTCAGCCAACTGGATCTGCCGAACTACCTAGAAAATGCTAACTTGCCGGTTTATGGCGCATTTCTAGAAGGTGAAAGCGTGCACAAAACAGAGTTTGCTGCAGAAGGCATCTTACTAATGGGCAGTGAATCTCATGGCATTCGTGAACAAGCCGCGAAGTTTGTAACCGATAAGATCACCATTCCGGCCTTTGGTGGTGCAGAGTCCCTCAATGTAGCGATGGCAACGGGCATTATCTTGGATAACTTGCGCCGTCAGCATAGCTAGCACACTGTTAACAGGCCAATCAATCCTTTAGGTCCATGATATTGGAGTGTTGGGCTCTGCTCGAGAACGCTCACAGTCAGTACTTTTCGGTCAAATTGTTTTTGTAAACAGGGAGTCAAATTGGCTCTACCAATCAGCTTGAATGACAAATTGTTGAGGAGCCTTACTACTCTTTGTTCGGCGCATGTCCAGAGCGAATGGCTATGCCAAAGTTGCCTTGTGCGAATGAAATCGGATGATTCGAAAAGTGAACATCCAATACAATAGAGAGGTTTTGCTGTCGAAAATGTTGCTCATGTTTATTTAAATGCTTTGCAGGATGAAACATTGAATGGGTAGGTTAATGGCGACGACAGAAGACAATGTGACTGCGTTGAAGGCGCTGGGAGCGGTTGTGGTGAAAATGGTACGTTGATTGAGAAAGAGAGCAACAGGGACGGTGCTCTCGGTTTTGATCTGAATGAATTTGTCTATGCTTGGAAAGCGTTCACGAGTAGATTCAAATTGATCACCACGGGTTATCAGCGAAATAGTTACTAAGGTAATCGATTAGCTCGCGCACAGAGGGCGAAAGGTGCTTTCTAGAAGAGTACAGTGCATAGATAGTTAAATTATTTGGTGCCCAATCAGGCAATACTTGCATTAGCGCTTCTGCTTTTAAAAACTCATTGGCTAAATAGGAAGGTTGAAGAGCAATCCCCATTCCATTAAGTGACGCTTTTAACAGGGTCGTTGCTTCGTTTGCTGTCAGGCGGCTAGTAATATCAACCGATTCATTTATGTCCCCTTTGCTTAAATGCCACACGTGCCTTTCAAAGTTACGGTAACCTAAACAATCATGATTGATTAAGTCTTGAGGCTCTTTGATTTGTGGCATTCGCGCCAAGTATTCCGGCGACGCGACAATGACGGATTGGCAAATTGCGATAGGCTTACCGATTAAAGAAGGATCAGGGTTGGAAGCTATTCGAATTGCAAGATCTATTTGGCTCTCGGCTAGGTTTGCTACCTGATCTTCTAAATCGATATCAATCGCGACCTTTGGGTGTTGCTTCAAAAAAAAGCTTAACGCAGGGATTAGTTGTGCATGGCCAAAAGACATGCTGGTGGCAACACGTATTTTCCCGGTGAGCATGCCGCTCGGCTTCATACTTTGCTGTAAATTATCCGCCATATCTAACCACATTTGGATGAGTGGCTGACATTGCTCTCCTGCGGAAGTTAATGACACCCTTCTGGTGGTACGATGAAACAGCCGAACTTGCAACCAATCTTCTAAATCTCCGACATATCGAGTCACCATAGCACGAGACATATCGAGCCTCTCCGCCGTTTCGGTAAAGCTTTTTGTACTCACTAAGTCACTAAACACCGTTGCTGCAGTTAGTTTATCCATGTAATTAGCTTCAATTTTGAAATAATGATATTCAGCTTAGTTACTTTTTCGCCTCCAATCAATTTCCTATTATGTTCTTACCCCAACCAACTTACGGAAACGAAAATGAACTCGAATACTCTCTTAGCAGCCTGTTTAGTCTTTGCTGGCAATGCATATGCGTCTGAAACTGGTCAGCTTACTTTTGATGTCTATAAAGCTGATGAAAATAGCTTCAATGTCACTTCTACAGTTGTGTATGGCGCAACTGAAGCCATGATTGTAGATACTGGCTTTACTAAAGCTGATGCGCTGCAAATCGCGGCGAAAGTCTATGACTCGGGTAAAAAATTAAGCACCATTTTTATTAGCCAAGCTGATCCTGACTATTACTTCGGTGCAGAGACGCTCCATCAACTTTTCCCGAGTGCTGACATTGTCACCACACCAGCGGTAAAAGAAGTCATCGAGAAAAAACTACAGTTCAAGTTGGATTATTGGGGCCCTAAGATGGGGACCAATGCTCCAAACTCCCCTTACATTCCTAAAGCGATCAATGCTGATTCTATTACTATTGATGGCGTAGAAATTGAGATAAAAGGGACCGAAGGCATCCTCGCTCATCGCCCATATCTATGGGTACCAACAGAGAAAACCATTTTAGGTAATGTTGCTGTCTATGGGCACATGCACGTATGGATGGCTGACAATCAATCAGAGAGAAGCGTACAAGCGTGGTTAAACCAGCTCAACGAAATGAAAAGGCTTGATCCTAAGTTAGTCATCCCGGGACATATGCCTAAGGAGATAACTCATTTGGACGCTTCGCACATTTCGTACACGCAATCTTATATAAATCATTTTATCCAGGGAAAAGCACAGTCAGATAATAGCCAAGAACTCATTGAATTCATGACTGAAAAGTACCCTGATGCTGCTGAAGTGTCATCATTAGCATTAGGTGCGAAAGTTCATAGCGGAGAAATGAAGTGGTAAAGGTTCACTATTTTTATGACCCTTTGTGTGGTTGGTGTTATGGCGCTTCTTCACTCATCAAGCAGCTCTTACAAACCGATGATGTTGAAATTGAACTGCACCCAGCCGGCCTGTTTATCAATATGGCGTTGGACTTATCTTTTCGTGAACACATTGTTGCGGCGGATAAAACGATTCATTCACTGACCAATGCCGAGTTTGGTGAAAAATATATACATCGTGTTAAGAGTGATGACAGCTTTCAACTAGATTCATCCCTCGCGATTCAAGCAATACTTGCATTCGAGCACCTAGGAAAGTCTCCATTCGAGATGTTGTTTGCGATTCAGTTAGCGCATTACGTAGAAGGGCGGAATGTTAGTGATACCAAGACTATCGAAGCTATTGCGAAGGAACTCAGTATTCCTTCTTCAGACTGGCAGTTGGCGATGATGCAGAGTGAAAATAGCGTAAAAGAGGTGACATTAATAACTCGAAAATTAGCAAACAACAACCAAGTAATAGGCTACCCTTCGCTTTTTATAGAGCAGCAAGGCCAGCTTATTCCAATTGAACTTAGTAAATATTATCAGACGCCAAAAGAATTCTTGTCGATGATATCTAATTACTCACAGATTAAATGAGAAAACAATTATGACAATTAAATCAATGCTTACCGTTCTACTGATTGGTTTGACTTCTTTTTCCGGTTTAGCTTCAGCTAGTGCAGAAAAAGATTCAGAGCATGTCGCTATCGCTAAAGCGACATACACGTATTTTGATGGACTTCACCTTGGTAAAAATAAGCTAATGAATAAAGCCTTTGACATGGAAAAAGGTCAGGTTAAGTCATTAGAAGATGGAAAAATTCAAGCGATTTCACTAAAAGCATTTTCCAACTATTTCACGGAAAAAAGTGACGAAACTTGGCAGGGTAAAATCTTGTCCATGGATGTTGTGGACAATCGAATGGCATTCGTGAAGTTTGATTTTGATACGCCAGATACCCACTATATCGATTACTTAATTCTGTTAAAAACTGATGGCCAATGGAAAATCACCAACAAAGCCTACGTAGAAAACAAGAAGTAAGCTCCTGCTATACGGCAAGTAGCACCGTTCACAGTTAGGAAAATATTTGCGAACTAAGCACATGAACTGTGGGGAATACTGCCAGCATACTCAAACGGTAGGTAGTTGGTCGCGAATTAAAATAGAGGGTTGGCTTAAAATGCCAACCCTTTATAACTTCTCGCTACTTCTCAAGCATACCTAACTTATCAGGCACACCATTCCACTTTTCCGCTTCGTCCATAGCTGGTTTGACTTCGGTTTGAACTGGCCATAGCTCAGCAAGTTCTGCGTTGAGTTCAACATAGATTTTTTGATCTTCAGGAACTTCGTCTTCTTGGAAGATGGCGTGAGCATCACATTCGTCAACACAAAGACCGCAGTCGATGCATTCGATAGGGTTGATCACCATAAAGTTTGGCCCTTCGTGAAACGCATCTGCTGGACACACTGCGACGCAGTCAGTGTACTTACATTGGATACAGTTATCGGTTACGACGAATGCCATGGTGATTTGCTCTTAAGTTAGTCAAAATTGAAGAATGGGGATAATACTCATCCCAAGCCAAAATTCAACATTCTCCGTGGTTAATATTGAGTGAAAGATCTTCTGAGATCCTGAATTAGTATGACAGACAATTCAATTTCTCGTAAAATGCGCGCCATTGTGAGCTGGTCGCCGTGCGGCTTTGGCTAAGACACCTACTAAAAAACGAGATATCAACATGATACGTTTAACTGAAATTAAACTTCCTTTGGATCATGAGGAAGGGGCGCTACTTAATGCCATTTCTGAAAAGCTGGGCATTACCGCTGAGCAAGTTCTGTCATTCAATATGTTTAAACGTGGCTATGATGCTCGTAAGAAAACCAAAATTCAGCTCATCTATACATTAGATGTAGAAGTCGCTAACGAAGCGGAACTGCTAGAAAAGTTTGTCAGTGATCCGCACGTAAAAGTTACGCCAGACATGGAGTACAAGTTTGTTGCTCAAGCTCCTGCGAACCTGAAAGAGCGCCCTGTGGTTATTGGCTTTGGCCCGTGTGGTTTGTTTGCTGCGCTAATTCTGGCGCAAAGCGGTTTTAAACCTATCGTCGTTGAACGTGGTAAAGAAGTGCGCGAACGTACTAAAGATACCTTCGGTTTCTGGCGTAAACGTACGCTGAATACAGAATCAAATGTTCAATTTGGTGAAGGCGGTGCAGGTACATTCTCTGACGGCAAGCTTTACAGTCAAATAAAAGATCCTAACTTCTATGGTCGCAAAGTAACGACAGAGTTCGTTGCAGCTGGCGCTCCTGAAGAGATCATGTATGTGAGTAAGCCGCACATCGGTACCTTTAAACTGGTTACCATGATTGAAAAGATGCGCGCTAAAATTATTGAACTGGGCGGTGAGATTCGCTTTAGCACTCGTGTGGATGATATCCACATGGATGGCGATCAAATCACAGGTCTAACTCTATCAAACGGTGAAGAGATCAAAACTCGCCATGTTGTTCTAGCGGTTGGTCACAGTGCTCGTGATACGTTTGAAATGCTGCATGAACGTGGTGTGTACATGGAAGCGAAGCCTTTCTCTGTCGGCTTCCGTATTGAACACAAACAATCAATGATCGATGAAGCACGTTTTGGTCCAAATGCTGGTAACCCTATTCTTGGCGCCGCTGACTACAAACTTGTTCACCACTGTAAGAATGGCCGCACGGTTTACAGCTTCTGTATGTGTCCGGGTGGTACTGTGGTTGCTGCAACCTCAGAGGAAGGTCGCGTAGTTACAAATGGCATGAGCCAATACTCGCGCTCAGAGCGTAATGCAAACAGTGCGATTGTTGTGGGCATCGACCCAGAGCGTGATTACCCAGGTGATCCACTTGCAGGTATTCGTTTCCAGCGTGAGCTAGAGTCAGGTGCGTACGTGTTGGGTGGTGAAAACTATGACGCGCCAGCACAAAAAATCGGTGACTTCCTGAAAGGTCGCGATCCAAGTGCGATCGGTGATGTTGAGCCATCATTTACGCCAGGCATCAAACTCACTGACATTTCTAAAGCGCTGCCAGATTTCGCCATCGAAGCAATTCGTGAAGCAATCCCTGCGTTTGATAAGAAAATCAAAGGTTTTGCATCGGCTGATGGTTTATTAACGGGCGTCGAAACTCGTACTTCTTCGCCAGTTTGTATCAAGCGTGGTAAAGATTATCAAAGCGTAAACCTAAAAGGCTTCTACCCAGCGGGTGAAGGTGCCGGTTATGCTGGTGGTATTTTATCTGCGGGTATTGATGGCATCAAAGTGGCGGAAGCGTTGGCTCTTGCTATGGTTGCTGACGTAGAAAACGCATAATCAGCCTCAGAAAAGTTTAAAAAAGGCCCACTAGCGAAAGCTGGTGGGCCTTTTTGTTATTAGTCAAACGTCCAAGAGAAGCCAGTGCTGTAGCTGCCGTCTGGGCTTGTTTGGTAGTAGGTTTCAACATTACCGCCATTAAACTCTGTCACGTAGCACTGCGTGTTTCGGTGCCCGCTTGTGAGACCGTTATCAGTAAATGGACGGCTAGTTGCTGCGTGACAGTCATCTCCAG